>Ga0222686_1000248_pt1 | contig 20813 bp, 22 predicted proteins | sample AntAcemetage1159_FD_181400 | JGI IMG/M metagenome (GOLD analysis project Ga0222686, IMG submission 181400) | Saline water microbial communities from Ace Lake, Antarctica - #1159 | ecosystem: Environmental > Aquatic > Non-marine Saline and Alkaline > Saline | place: Antarctica: Ace Lake...
TATTCCCTAAAAAGTATGAAAAATTTGTAAATATATATAATTCATATAATCTATATTTCCCTAAAAAGTAAAAAAAATATTATATAATATTCGGCGTAAGTTTTGATAACACTTTTTCAAAAGTGTAGTTTTGATAACACTTTTTCAAAAGTGTAGTTTTGATAACACTTTTTCAAAAGTGTATATGAAATCGTGTTGTTATCTCACCTGTCCTTTTATTCTTATTTTTATAAAAATTTATTTTATTCTTTTTTTATTCTCTTTTCTGCTGTTTCAAAAATTTCTTTATCTTTTTCTATACCTATATATTTTCTATTTGTATTTATGGTCGCTTGAATAGTTGTTCCTGAACCCATGCAAAAATCTAATACTAAATCCCCTTCATTAGAATAAGTTTTTATTAACCATTCGCATAATTCAAGTGGTTTTTGTGTTGGGTGTAATTTTTCACTCGATTGATGATATTTTAAAACTGATTTTGGATGTCTATTTCCTGTTATGTTTTCGTGTGCTGGTAGTCTCTTGCTTCCATAAACACCAATATCTCTTAAATTATGTTCTTTAACTTTCCAAGGTTTTCCTGGTGTTTTTTGTGGATTATATATTTTTGTTATTTCTTTTCTCTCGTATTTTTTTAAATTATCAAATGTTAAATATCCTTCCATTTTATCAATATTATATTTTTCTATTAATTCGTTGTATGTTTTTTCGGTTGGTAATGAAAATTGAGTGGTTGAGGTTCTTTGTAAAAAATGTTCTGCTTTTCTATGTCCTAATTCGCGTTCAATTTGTTTAGAAGTTTTATCTATAAATTTTAGAACATTTTTACCATATTCTCTCATTTCTATATTTCGCGATAATTCAATATCATCAGTATTTTGACTACTAAAAATATAAATCATTTCGTGAGATCTTAACGGCATTTTATTTGCATTTAAAAAACCAACAGCAATATATTTTTCCCATACTAAATCATATCTAAACCATTTAGGATTACTTTCAATTAATTTATATCCAAATCTTGTTGTTGTAAAAAAAACAAATTGACATTTATCTTTACAAATTCTTTTTAAACTTTTCCACATTTCTTGTAAATCAATACAAATATCCCAATAACAATCTGTTTGACCATATGGCAAATCAACTAAAACTAAATCAATTACTTTATTTTCTATTTTATCAAAGATATTAAAACAATCATTATTATAAATTGAATTTTCCATTTATATAAAATTATATTTTTTATTTATTATATGATCTTATTTTATTCTTTTTTTATTCTTTTTTTATTTGTAATAAGTATAAATGAATAATTGGAATCAACCCGTTGATAGTTTATTAGATAAAATTCGTTTAAATTCTATCATGTTAGCATCTAAACATATTAAAAATCATTTATATTATTTGAATTGTTCCAAATATTTTGAAATACCGGTTATAATATTAAGTGTTTTTTCAAGTTCTTTTTCAGTTGGATCCGAAAAATTTATACATCAAGAAACAATATCAGTTGTTACTTGTGCAATATCAATGTTGATTACTATTTTAACATCGACGAAATTATATATGAAAATAACTGAAAATTCTTCACAAGAGCAAGAATTAGCAATTCAATATAAAAGCTTAGCACTAGACATTTTTAAATTATTATCATTACCAAAAGAAAATAGAGGAATAGATGGATTACTATATTTAAATAAAGTTTATTCTAAATATACTAATCTAATAGAAAATAGTCAAATTTTAAATAATATTACAAAAAATGATAAATTATTATCATTACATCATAAATTATATATTGATGATGAAGGGAGTATCTCATCAAATGAAAGTAATAATAGTAACCCAATTATAACAGAAGAACATCAATTATAATTATAAAGGTTTATCTTCAATGAATAAATTATTTTCCTTTTTACTTTTAATATACAATTGCCGTTTTCTGTCCTTAATTTTTTCCTTGTTATTTTCATTATATATTTTTTGTTTTTCCAGCACTTGTTTTTTATTGTTGTTATAATGTTCTTTACGTTCTGCTTTTATTTTTTCTTTGTTTTTCTCATACCATTCTTTTTTTTGTTCTCTTTGTTTGTCTTTGTTAATCTCGCTGTATTCTTTTTTATACTGCTTTAATTCTTCAATTCTCGTTTTATTATACATTTTCTGTTTTTCTGTCACTTCATCCTTATTTATAGCATAATAATTCTTTTTATACAAGGTAGATTTTTCTTTCTTTTCTTCGTCACTAGTATAGCTCATTATCGAGTTCATATTTGCTTTTAGTTCTTTCATAACTTCACATTCTCTTTTCTCAGCTTCCCTTTTATCATTACACGGGTACTTTTCTATTTCAATCATTCTAAACATATCCCATCCTCCATTATCACTTATCATTTGATAAACTTTGAAGTTATGAACCTTATTTTTTTCACTTTTAGAGATATATTTATGTTGGCATTTTCTTTTCGTAAAATTTGTAGTATGTCCTACATACACTAAATTATCATTCTCAATATGTTCTATCTTATAAATACAACAAGTCGAATAATTCAAAGGAATTTTAGGCATTTTCTAACAAATTAAATAATCTCACTTAGTCTTATATAAACTCAATCTTTTAAGTAATTTTCAAAATTTTCATTTTCTTATTTTCTTGTCTTCTATATTAAATGTATTATCAATTTTATTATTTTCATTCATTCCTATATTGTTATTTTCGAATAATAACTTCTTACTTTCTTTGTCTGAAAAGAAAAGACTTAAAACATATTCATTTTTAAAAACATCATGAGTCAAATCTAAATCTTCGAATAAATCGATATAAATTGATGCATCGTATATTATATTCTTCGTTCTAAACTTAGAAATATTTAAAAAATATATAAAAGCAAGACAGAAGAAACCACATAAATTACTCATTAATGATTGTATATTTTTAGTTGTATTTCCTATTTTATATTGATTACTTTTTAACAAATTTTTAATTTCTTTAGGTGGGTCTAATCCATACGAATCAAAATAAATTCCTTGTTTATCATCATCAACACAAAGGGCAACCCAATGACTTCCTTTATTTCTATTTCCATTTTCATCAAATTCGCTATTCAAATTTAATATATAACTTGAATTAGATTTAATTTCTTTTAATTTATCTTTATAAAAACATCCCTGAAAATTTTTTATTCCGAGTTTTTTAACTAATAAATCTATATCAAAATTACTCAACATTTTATTATATATTATAATTATATATTATATAATAAATTTATTTTTTTAATTTAATATTTTATTTTTTAATATTTTATAATTTTTTTATAAACTTTGATTAGCAAAAATAAATTTATCATCATAACCTCCGCCACCACACATTCCACAGGATCTTCCTCCACTTAAACGCATTCCATTGCCTTGAAGACGCAATCCAACCCCAGAAAGTTTAGTTAATTTATCTACATTTCCAGTTTTTTCATCTTTCATATATTCACTTATAGGGATTGTATATTTATTTTTTCCTAATTTATTTTCGCTTTTATCATAAATATCTCCAAGAATATTCCCAGTTGTTTTTCGCAAGGCAGTTCCTAATTTAGAATTTTTAATTTTTGAATTATATGTTTTTTTTATTCCAGAAAGACTTAATTTTCCTCCTTCCATTTCTCCTCCAAAAGCAGCTTTAAGTTGTCCCATCGGCGATTGTCTATCTTTTTGTTTATTCATTATTGATAACCCTCTTTCTCCTAAATCCATTCCAGTATTGACAAGATTTTCAGAAAACCCGGCCCATTTGTTCGCTTTTTTGAACCTCGAAATTTTGCCTGATTTATTACCCGATCCAAATAATCCTGTTCCTTCCATTTTATTTTCATCAATTTCTGCTTTTGATAATCCCATTACAATTCCTTTTCCTCTATCAAGTTTTTTAAACATATTATTCATAGTCATGGTATCAATTATCATATCAACACCACTTCCAATCATTTTCGGAGAAATTCGAATAGAATGCCCATTACGGAGTTTTGATTTTTGACCTTCTGATAAATCAATTTGAATTTTATTCATTTTATAAAATTATTTTATATATAATATAATAATTTTATTTTTTATTAATTCAATTTTTATTTTATTTTTTTATTTTGTTTTATTTTAAATTTGTTATAGAATATGATAAATTTTATAATCCGATTTTTGCAGTAACACCAGAAATTATATCTAAACTAAAATTCTTTTCATAAATTGCGAAGATGTAATAATCCATTGCTAAAGCACTCGAATTTGTTCCTGTAATTTGTAAAGATCTATACGTCATCTGTTGATCTAATGGTACCCTTGAACAGTTGACATAGTAATACGGCTTCTTGACCCACGACTTGAAATCAATTAAACCAGAGCCAATACCAGGCGATTGATTACCATTAATGCCGAATTCATTAAAAAATTCATTATTAAATTCTTGATAAGCATACCTCGAATCTTGATGTAGAACATTAGCCCCGCCCACCATGACGTTGAATTGATTGATATGCGCAAAAGATTGCGGAAGACCATCATCGAATACATTAACATTATTATTTAAACTGCTAAGCATAGGAACAATTAGACAAGCTTTTAAATTAGCAATACCATTAGACACTAAATGATTGAAAGTGCCATTAGCAGCAACACCTTTAAGACTAAACTGATAATAATCATTATAAGTTATTATTTTATTGTGACCATTAGAATAATCGCGGTCAACATCAACCAACATTTGATACGCAGGGACCCATAATTCAACTTGTTTTCCAACAGCACCAGTCAATAAACCTGTAGTAATTGATTTTTGAATTGAATCGTGACAAGTGTCACCAACATAAACACTCGCTCTTATAGTTCCAGCACTAGAAACACCAAAACCAGAAACAAAATTATTTAACATTAAAGGGATAGTTCCATTGTAGGCACGGTATTGAGCAGATTGAGCTGTGTAAATACCATCGACAGCACCGACTGTCGCGGTATGAGTCGCTGTGAAAGCGGAGTTGTTCCAGAATATTTGTATTTTAAAATTTAAACTTTTAGATATAGGTATTATTTCAAAAAGAGGATGAATATCTTTGAGCATAATAGTAGCTTTAACCGAGTATTGAACGACAGGAGAACTAACATTAAGAACTCCGACACCTTTTTTAGAAATATGAGATAAATATAATTGCTTAATTTGATCTTCTGAAATAAGACTTGATACTAATGAACTATTAACACCTTCCAAAGAAACTCCTTCATGATCCAAATTAATATAACTTATTCTTTTAGTTAAACCTTCGTTAGCGTCAGCGTTATTAGCAGTAGTATTTGCAGGGGCATATTTATTATTAGCAGTAGATAAACCGGCCTCGCTCACCAAGTCAGGGTAAAATCCAATGGTACTCCATCGGTTCTGAGAAGTCCAACTCTCATTTGTTAAAAGACGAAAATTATTGTAAATATCTATAAGTTGATTTTGTTGAACCATAGATTGTCCATTTAGATCGACAGTAATAGAATTAATCATAGATAAAAATGATTGTTTAAATCCAAGTGATTGAGTATAAGGTAGAGTAGCAGGATCAGCCGCCAAACCAGCAGTAGTAGCAGTATTATTAGTTAAAGTAATTAAAATAGGAACAGTTAAATAACCAGCATTGTAGTCTAAAAATTTATCATTATTAGAAAGAGCAGCTGTTTCAATAATTGATGTCCCCTGGTCATATTGAGTGGTTGTATCATTAATATACAACCATTCTCGTTTATTAAATAAAGGGGGATATTTTGTTTCTTTTGATTTTTCTAATTGAATGTGATCAGATATAGCAGACATTTTTGTTTATATAATATAGAATTATAAATTAAATTAAATTTTATATTTTTTTATATTTTTTTAAAATGAAATTTTTTTATTTGAATTCTTTTTTTTATTTAATTCTTTTATCTTCATATCTTTGACTTTTTCAATTAATTCATTAATACCTTTTCCATTAACAATATTTGTATTATATTGAATTTCTTCAACATCATTATTTAATTCTTTTTTCGGAAGTATTTTAATTTTATATTTCTGATTTATTGTAAGCATTTTTTCTTTTTATAAAATATAAAAATATAAAAAAATAAAATTATATTTTTATATTATATAAAATAAAAAAAATGGCATCTTATAATAATTCAAATTATAGTAATGATTTTTTTGATTTAACAGGAGTATATTTCAATTCAACAAGTCAAACAAATTCAAATATAAACATTGATGAATTAGATATTCGTTATTTACAAAAAACAGGGGGAACAATTAGTAATAATTTATTGATAAATGGAAGTTTAGATATTCAAACGAGTTTAACTCTACCTATTGGAAATATAGCAACTTTAATTGAAAGTAAGCAAGATATTATAAATGATGGAAGTTTAAGTATTTCTAAAACTTTGAATTTACAATCTTCATTAACAGATTTACAAGATGATATAGATTTAAATATAACAAATATTTTAACTAAGCAAAATACTATTACTTCTTCAACAAATTTAACTTGTAATTCTTTAACTACAAACCATTTAGAAGTGAATAATATTATATCTACACCTCAATTTTTTGATACAATTGTTGTAAGACGACCTACTGCTATTAATGGTATTGGTAGTGATAGAATAGGAGTGAAAGAACTTCAGTGTTGGGTGAATGGTGTTAATATTATGGTTAATAATGGTTTAACAAGTTATTTTTCGAGTTGGTTGAATAAAGAGGTGGATATTGATTCGCAAAATATTTCTACTCTATCCACGAATGCTTATAATAATATTATTGATGACCTTGGTGCTTTATCTTCATCAACTGAGGGTATTAATAGTGCTCTCATTATAAAAAACATTCCATACACACATATAAATAATATACAAGCACTCGTTTTTTATAGCAGGGATAGTAATGATACTTTACAAACAACAGTTGGACTTGGAATAGAATTATATAACTCTATAAAAGACCCTACTCTAATAAATCCACTAGCAACCACGCCAGTAATCACATCCACTGCAGTATTGGTCTATCGTTATAATTTCCCTTCCATAGACACTTATACAGATTTTGTTGGAGCAAATAGTCTTACAAATATTGTAAATAACACTTTTTCTTTCGCAGAAGAGGCAGATGTAATATCTTATACTGAAATTACTGGTGATGTAATAATGAAAGGTGATTTAACTGTTGAAAATATTATAGTGGGTTCTACTAATATAATTACTGAATTGACATCGTTGGATACGAGGTTAGACGCAGAAGAACCAAAAACGACTGCCCTACAAACACTAACCGAAGGTCATACGGATGATATTGCTTCGAATACGGCGGCTATTTTAACCAAGCAAGACACACTTGATTTTGATAGTTTAGTAGAAGGTTTTAATGTACTTGGCAATCTTAATTTTTCTAACCCCGCTGACACCTTGTCAGAGTATTTGGATTACGGGATTTTAAATACTCTTCGGTTAAGAACCGAAACCTTTGAAACGACTTTAACGGCAAATAATATAGAATTAGCAGGTAATTTAACCGCTGAAAACTTAATCGTGGGTTCAACGAATGTAATTACTGAAATAAATACGAAGCAAGACCTGATTGATATTTCTATTACACTAGAAGGTTTTAATATTTCGGAAAATATTAATTTTTTAAACTCTACAAATACAGATTATGAGGTTTTAGATTACGGGATTTTAAATACTCTTCGTTTAAGAAACGAAACCTTTGAAACAACTTTAACGGCAAATAATATAGAATTAGCAGGTGATTTAACCGCTGAAAACTTAATCGTTGGTTCTACGAATGTAATTACTGAATTGACTTCATTAGATACACTAACCGCAAGTCATACGGAAGATTTGGCGACGAATACAGCAAATATTTTAACCAAACAAGCAACCATTACTGACGGAAGTTTAACGATTGCGAGGACGGACGGCTTACAAGCGGCATTAGATTCAACCGCAAAACTTGCTTCGGCAAATATTTTTACAACAAGTCAAGAAATTACAGGTAATTTAAAAGCAACATTAGTTCAAGTATCAACAACAACCCCCGCTTTAGACACCCACCTAACTTCAAAGTTCTATGTAGATAAGCAAGACGATTTATCAGCAAAACTCGCATCGGCAAATACTTTTACAGCAAATCAAAGTATTACAGGTGATTTATCCGTGAGCGGACTTATAACTCAATCTAATACAATCCGTTTTAAAGCATACTATAATACTGTTGGTAATGTTTTTAGTGTGTCAGCAGGAAATAATATACCATATAATACAACGCAATATGATGTTGGAAATGGATACGACTCCGTAAATTATAAGTATGTAGTTCCTGTTGCTGGAACATATTTTTTTGGTGGCACTTGGTTTAAAAGTGGTTCTACAAGTGCTTACACAGTAGATTATCAAAAAAATGGAGTAACCGTAAGAAGAAATGAGTGTAGTTTTACTGGTGGTGTTAGTATTATTCCAACCTTTCTAATTGAAGATTGTGTTGTGGGTGACGAAATGAGATTACGAGTTATAGTTGGACCTATTTTGGTTACTTATAACTCAACTTTAGCACCTAATGGTTGGACGCACTTTGAGGGTTATCGCATAGGTTAAAAAAATAGAAAAAAATAAAATTATCTAATCATAATATATAATGGATAAAGTTTGTCTAAAATATTATAGTGATAAAGTGTGGATGTGTGGAGAAACTTATGAAAGTTTAGTATGGAATGATAAAACAACAGAAAAACCAACAGAAGAAAAAATGAATGAATTATATGAATTCATTTTAAAAGATGAAATGAGAGAAAAAAGAAATAAACTGTTAGCAGAAAGTGATTTTAGAGTATTGATTGATTATGTTAAAGATAAAGACTTATGGATTGAATATAGACAGAAATTGAGGGACTTGCCAGAAACTTGGATTAAGGATATGGACTTTCCATTAAAACCATAAATAAATAAAATATTATAATTTTATAACAAATAAAAGATTTAATTATTATAAAATTATTATTATTATTTTAATTTGTCAAGCGTCCAAGACGCTTCTAAAACCCCTTTCAGGGGTTTTTCAATTACTTTCTTTAATACTAAAAATAAAATTAATTTCAGGATCTAATACTTCCATTGGTTTATATGTTTTAGAGCTTAAAATTCTAAATGTTAATCTATTATAAAAACCACTTTTTAAATTACTATATATAGGATAGGATGGTTTATCAACAATTAAAGAACCTATTGAAACAGAAGGAGAAATAGCATAAAGAACACCTAAATTTGAAAATGGATTTTGAACCTGGTCGCAAACAATTAGGACACTTGAATCAGGAGATACATTTGGAGCTTTTGTTGAATTATAGATTTTAATTTCAAAAGCAGCATCAGTTTGAAAATCTATATCATAACCTAATATATCATTCATGCCAGAAGGAATTTTTAAGATTGGATTTTTAGCAACAATTGGAAAAGTTATTGAGGAAGTAAAACCAGCAGGAAGCGATGTTGGAACAGGATATGTTAAAATATCTATGGAATATAAAGTATTTGAAATGACTAAATCAATAAAATAAGTAATACTACCAGTTTCAATATTAGTCATAATGTGATTATTAACAGCCATAATATATTGTAAATAGGCAACAATATCAGTAATTTCATAAAAACCAATAGGCAATACTATATAATATTCAATATCATCAATCCAAATATATGAAAATTTATTATTAAAATTTGTTATATTTCGCCAAGAAAAATATAGAGAGGCACTTGTTAAAGATATATTTTTATTTGTTAAATCAATACTTCGTTCAAATTCTATTTCAAATGTTGAATTATTAACAGTATCCGTTATATGAGTTGAATTAATTATTATAGAAGACATTTTTTTTAATTATATATAATGATTATATTTTAATTTAATTTTAATTTTTATATTATATTTTAATTTATTTAATTTTAATTTTTTTCTTTGTATAATATAAATGTTTAGTTATTATCATAAAAATCGATTAAATCGTTTATCATATCAAAAACAATATTACCAAGAAAATAAAAATAAAATAAAAGAATATACACATGATTATTATGAAAAAAATAAAGAAACCTTAAAAAATAAAAGAAAGCAAAAAATGATTGTAGGAAATAATAATAATAAAAAAGAAACTAATAAAATTACTAATAAAATAGAAAAAATTATGAAAAATATTATACTTAATTTTTTATAAATTTATTATATTTATAAAAAAACTTTAATAAAAAAATATAAATTTATTATTTTTACAAAATTGAAAATGTAAATTTATTATTTTTACAAAATTGAAAATGTAAATTTATTATTTTTACATTTTATTTTCATCTTTTTAATACTAAAACATAGATGAAATTATATACCTCAGTAATTTTTGTAAAAACTTTTTTTTAAAAAGTTTAATTTTTTATTTTTATATATTTATATTATATAAAATAATGTTTCATAAAGCAAAAACAGAAGCAGAAAGGCAAAAAATATTTGATGAATATTTTTTAAATCTTTTAAAAAAAAAACAAAATATAAAAAGACATCAAAAAATTATTGATAATTCATCGCTTAATTTTGATCCAATAAATCAAGATAAAACTGCGAAGGGAGTTTTTAATAGTTTTGTTGATTCGTTAGTGATTAAAAATTTTTTAGTAGAACAACTATATACCAGATTAAAATTAAATAAAAATGTAGTTCAAAGTTTTGTTAATAAATTGAATAGCAATGATATTTTAATTATGAATAAAATATTAAACGAATATATTCAATATATTAAAGATAATTATCAAAATGCCAATGATTATATTTTAAATAATAGTTTTAATGAATTGAAAAAAAATTATAATGTTAAAGAATTGCAAGAGAAAAATAAAGAAATACTAAAAGAAGATCAAAAAGAAATGCGTGACATAGTAGAAGAAAATATACCAGGAGATAACTTGAAGCCACAAGCAGCAGTTGATGAAGGATTCTTTTCTGGTGATGAAGAAGAAGAAGAACAAGCAGCAGATCAAGGAGAAGAAGGAACGACATTAGGAGAGACCGACACTAAAACCGATGAAGGAGTATCAGTTTTGTCTGGTTTATCCGACGAAGACGAAGGAGCAACAGAAGAAATAAAAGCAGATAAATTTTTAGAGAATACAATATTTAAATTAAAAGGATCATCCACCTTGGGAGTGGTTACGATAAAAAACAAAATATTTGGATTAGTTGTTCATGATGATGCTAATTATTTTTCGAGTAAAGGTAAAGTAATACCACAAACAATTCTTAATCAGAAATTAAAAGAATATATTAAAGAGAAACTAAACAAGGAACCAGAAAAAGACAAAAAAGAAGTAAGATACAAATTTTACCAAAAAGTTATTGTGGCTTTTCTTGAAGTAACTGAAAACAACGAAGAGATTCAAGACACAAATTATAACTTATTTGTGAAATATATAAGATTATTAAGAACTCAAGGAAGCGGAATGAAACAAAGAAGAAAAATAATAGGAAGAGGTTTAATAAGCGAAGAAGTCAAGGCTGACAAGTATTTAAAATTAGGGAAATATAAAGCAAATAAAGAAAAACTATTAGGAGGAAAATTACAAATTAGATCCGAAAATGAAAACCAAGTAAATAATGTAAAAAGTCAAATGATTAGCAAAAATATTAGAGATATTCTTTTAAAAATAAATAAAAAAGAAATTATTAATTACAGCGATGTTGATAAGTTAGATGAAAATGAAAAAAATGATTTATATAATATTGGAAAAAAATTACATATAACTGAATTATTTGAAATACCAAGCACTTTAAAAAATCAAGAAGAGAAATTGAAAGATGAATTCTTTAAACTAAGAGGGTCTATTATGGCAGGGAACAACTCACCCGAAATTTTAAAAAAGTTTAAAATGATTTTAATAAAAATGAAAAATAATAAAATGATATCATTATCAGAATTTAATGAAATATTAAATATATTTTTAGAAATGGATTATTAGATGCACTTTTCAAAAAGTGCTTACAAAACTGCTTAAGCAAATATTTTTAATGAATATTTTTTTTATATTTTTTATATTTTTTAATTTCTAATTTATAATAATAATGGAAAATTTTTATACTAAAAAAGAAGTTAAAAAATATTGTATTCAAGGGGAAAATCCAAATTATCATTTGCATAATTTTGATGTGCCGTTTCGGGCCTTAGTGATCGCACCGAGTGGAAGTGGAAAAAGTAATTTTTTAACAAATTTAATTACTTTGTTTTGTAAAGGAACTGAAGGAACTTTTGATAATATCTATATTTTTTGCAAATCACGCGATGAACCGTTGTACCAATATTTAAGTGACAAATCTAAGGGACTTATTGATGTGCATGAAAATTTAGATAAATTACCAGCTATAAATGAGTTAAATAATTGCAAACAGACTTTAATAATATTCGATGATATGGTTACCGATTTAAAGAAACACCCTATCATAAGCGAATATTTTATAAGAGGCAGAAAAAAATCAGCGTCTATAATGTTTTTAAGTCAATCCTATTACAATACACCGAAGATTATTCGACAAAATGTAAATTATTGTGTCATTCTAAAATTAGGAGGAACTAGAGATATAAACAGTATATTAAGAGAATGTAGTATTGGAATAAGCAAAGAACAATTATTATATATGTATAATAAAGCAACAAAAAAAAAATTTGATACCATGATAATAAACCTTGATAAATCTGGAAATGAAAGATATCGAATGAATTTTTTAGATTATTTTATAATCGAGTAAATATATATTTTTTTTAAAAATAAAATATTTATATTATATAAATGTTAATATCTATAAAAGAAATAAATGAAAATAAGAGATTTATCGCCCTTTTTTCAAATGGAAAAACAACAAAATTCGGACAAACAAATTCAAAGAATGGTACATATATAGATCATAATGATAAAAAATCAAAAAAAAATTACATAAAAAGACATTTGAAAGATTTAAGAACAAATGACTATAGTCGACCAGGTTATTTATCGATTTTTTTATTATGGAACAAAGAAACTTTAAAAGATAGTATTAAAGATTTTAAAAGAAGAATAAAAAATAATGATTGGAGTATTGAATAAAAAATTAATTTAATATTTTTTTGTTATTGAATATTATATAATGAATAATTTTTATAAAATATCAGGAAATGGATTGAAAATAAATGAAATTAAAAATTTTATTCAAAGTAGTTATCTTGAAGAAGCACCGAAAAATTTACTTGGTTATGTTTTAGACGAAAATTTATCAAATTTATATGGTAAAGTATATGTTAATGAAGAATTAAAAAAAGTTATTCTATCTTTTCGCGGAACTGGCATGGAAAATTTAGGAAGTGATTGGGTAAATAATTTAATTTTTCTTGCAAATTCATCCTCATACAAATTAACACCTCGATTTCAAACTGCATTAAAAATGTATAGGGACTCAATGAAAAAATATATAAATTATCAATTCGAATTATTGGGACATAGTCAATCTGGAGTTATTGTAAATAATCTATGTTCTAATGATGTTCGTAATTGTATAAGTCTTAATCCAGCATATAAAAACGCAAATTTAAAAAATAATGAATACATAATAAGAAGTAAGGCAGATGTTGTATCTCAACTTGTAGCACCAAAAAAAATATTAAATTCAGTTTTGTATCCTAAATGGTCTAACAAACATATGATTAATATAGAAAATAAAACAAATAATCCTATAACAGAGCATAAAGTTGATATATTAGATAGACTTAATCAAAATATGATTATAGGAAGAGGTATGATTAAAATGAATAAATATAAATAAATTAAAATTAAACGCACCCTAAAAATATCGAGCACAAAATTAAAAATATAAAAATTAAAAATATAAAAATATTATATATATATTATGACGACTTTTAAAAATAAATTTAATTTAAAATATGGATTTGATAAAAATGAAAGTCATTCATTATATGAATTATCTAAAATAACAAATATAAAATTATCTATTATTAATAATGCTTATAATAGAGGTTTAGGAGCATGGAAAAGTAACCCCGAATCTGTTAGGAGCTTAGATGGTTCAAAGCGAAAAGGAGGATTTTCAAAATCTAATAGAATGAGTGCCGAGCAGTGGGGATTTGGAAGGGTTTATTCTTTAATTATGGGGAATTTAAAGGCAACATCAAAAGGAAAACCTGATTATGATTTATATGAATTAATAAAAATATAAAAATATTTTATTTAAAATATTATCTATTAATAATATATAATATTTATAATAAAATGGCGAACAGATGGATTTTATTTTTAAGACAGTATGCAAAAGATAATAATATTTCTTATTCGTGTGCCATAACTGAAGCAGCCCCGGCATATAGAAAAATGAAAGAAGAAATGAAAAACAAAGAAGAAGAAAAACCCCTGAAAGGGGTTTTAGAGCTGCCAAGGGCAGCTGACCCAAAAATATTTTCAAAAATGGTTAAAGTAAAGAAACAAAAACAAAAAAAACAAAAAGAAGAAGAAGAAGAAGAAGATGAAAAAGAAATAGAGAATCCTGATATAATTTCTAATGAATTACAGCGATTATTATTTGTATCAGGAACTGAAAAAATAAAAAACGCATTAATTAAATTAAAATTTAAAGGAAGATTACAAACAAATCCAATTATTAGAAATTTGCAAATATTACAAAATTTTAATACAATTGAAAAAATGATAGAATTAATAAAAGAATTAAAGGGATTGAAATAAAAACGCACTTTTAAAATTTAAAATATTAAGGATTAAATTTTTTTAAATTATAATTTAATTAATTTATAATTTAAAAAAAATATTTAAAAATAATTTCTATATATAACTTTATAAAGTAATTTTAAAAAAATGAATTCAACTATTGAAAAAAATTCTGTTTTAATTTTAGAAGAAACAGTTTGTATTGAGCGTGTTAAGTCTTTAATAAATCACCCTGATGTTATTGAACAAGATGTAAAATTATTAAAGAGTTATTTAAAAAATTATAATAAAGGTTCAAAAAAATTTAGGGTTTCATATTCTAAAAAAGGTTGTGGTATTGGACGAAGATATGCTGAAAAATCTTTATCATTACAAAATTTTAGTAGAAATATAAGAAAATCATTAGTTTATGATTCTCATTTAGATATTGATATAAAAAATTGTGGTCTAACTATTTTATCTCAGTATTGTGAAAAAAATAATATTCAATCTAATATTCTAAATAAATTTAATGAAAAACGAGAAGAGAATTTAAACGAAATTATGAATTCTTGTAATATGTCAAGAGATTTAGCAAAAAACTTAATTTTAAAAATAACATTTTTAGGAAGCATTGAAAACTTTATCACTGAAAATGAAATTCAAGGAACAATCCCCAAATTTGTTTATGAATTAAGAGATGAATTTAAAATTATATCAAATCTAATAGTGGCACTTAACAAAGATTTAGAAAAACAAATTAAAAAATTTAAAGACAAAGATTTTACAAATCCACAAGCCCAGGTTATGGCGATCGTATATCAAGATATAGAAGATAATATTTTAATGAATGCAAAGAATAAATTAACTGATTTAAATTTTCAGGTTGAAACCTTAATTTTTGATGGTTGTTTAATTTTAAAAAAGAATATTACAAAAGAAGATTTAATAAAAGTTAGTGATTACTGCTTTGAAAAAACAAATTATAGAGTTGAATTTGAAATTAAAAAAATGAAACCATTTTATGAATATGATATTGAAGAAAAACTATATGATTTTTCTAATTATGATTTTAAAAATATTGATTATTATAATCAATTATATTGTTCTCAATTAAAAGGAAAAACACAAAAAGAAACTTACGAATTAAGAAAAACTTATATTGAATTATTTTTATGCAAAATTATTACTCCCGATACTTGTTTTATTTTTCAAAATGGTAATGATAAAACACCAAATATTTATTCGCCTCAAAGTGTATCAAGTCTTTTAAAACCTATTGAAAGTGGTTTTTTTTCTCAAATGAATAATCCTATAAATTTTTGGGACAAATGGAGTTCTGATCCTAATCAAAAAATTTTTAGAAAATATGATTTTATACCTTATAATATTAATCAACCAGAAGAAAAAGATATATATAATTTATTTATGGGAATGAATGAAAATATTTATGGAAAAATTCAAGATGAAGATAAACAAGACAAATTAATAAAACCTTATTTAGATATAACGCTAGAACTATGCGGAGGCATTGAAAAAGATGCAATGTATTTTCATAAGTTTATAGCAAATATATTTCAAAAACCAACCGAAAGACCGCCAATAGCAATTTTATTTAAAGGGAAACAAGGTACAGGGAAAAATGTTGTGTTAGATTGTATAGGAAATATGATCGGAAAAGACCATTATATAACAAGTTCAAAACCTAGTGATTTTTTTAGCGATCATGCTGAAGGTGCTTATAGAAAATTATTAGTAAATGTAAATGAAGCAGAAAGTAAAGACACTTTTCAAAATGAAGGACAATTTAAAAGTTTTATTACAGAGGATACAATTGTAGTTAATCCAAAATATGTAAGACCAACAAAAATAGCAAATCACGCCAGATTAATTATTACTTCTAACAAACCTAATCCAATCCCTATTGATGTTAAAAGCAAGGATAGGAGATATGTTGTATATCAAACAACAGATAAATATTTAGAATATAAAGCATCTTTTTGGGAAAAATTAGTAAATCATTTTAAGAAACCTGAATTTATGACTGCTCTTCATTATTTCTTTTTAAGTTTAAATTTAGAAAAATTTGATTGGATTAAAAATAGACCTATTACAAAAGCTTATAAGGAAATGTGTAATATGTTTTCACCTACTGAAGCTTTATTTTGGGAACATTATATTGATAATAAATGTTGGAATAATTCAATATTTGATGATGATGATGATGACGATGATAATTTTGAAAATGAAGAAAATGATAAAAATAATAAAAATAAAAAAGAAATTAATATTGATATTGAAATGAAAGAAACTGCTAATGATATTTTTAAATCTTATGAAAGTTTTTGTAAAGAATACAAATTTTATAAAGAAAACCAATCCCCAAATATTCGGGCCTTTAATGGAAGATTAATTGATTTAGAACTACCTATGAAAAGAGTTAAAACCGGTGGGGTCATTAAATGGGTTTTCAATCCAAACGAAATATATAATTTTTTAATTATGAAAAAATGGATTGGAAATTATAATGATGATGAAGATTTTGAAGAAGAAACTGATAAAGGAATAGATATGCCTGATAGTTATTTTGATGTATAAAAAAATAATTCATTTAAATCTATAGGGAAAATTTAATTAATTAAGATAAATAATTTTACTTAAAAATAAAATCTATATATAATATATAAATATAATATATATAAATATTATTAAAATGGAATTAACAAAAGAAAAAACTATGAAGATTATCGAACAATATTTAAAACAAAGAGCATATGCTAAAATTTACTATCAAAAATATCAAATAGAAAACAAGGACAAAATAAACGCTTATAATGTAGAACAATACTACAAAAATAAGGAAAAAATACTGCTTCAAAAGAAACAATACTACCAAAGAAAGAAAAAAGAGAAAGCAGAAAAGAAAGAAATGAATAAAAATGAAGTTATTATTGAATGATTTTTTTTGATATTAAGGATTAAATAATTTAAAGAAATAATACTTTATAATATTATATAATATATTATATATAATTATAATTTATTAAAAATGCCTAAAATTAGTATTGATTATTCTAATTGTTCTATTTATAAATTAGAACATATTGAAGATGAAAGTCTGATTTATGTGGGACATACAACCAATTTTAAACAAAGAAAAGCACAGCATAAACAACGTTGTAATAATGAAAATAATAAAGAATTCAATCGTAAATTATATACTATGATGAGAGAAAATGGTGGATTTGAAATGTTTAAAATGATTGAAATAGAAAAATATAAATGTAATGATCGGCGAGAAGCAGAAAAGAGAGAGAACGAAGTGATGAAAGAATTAAAAGCGACTATGAATAAAATTAGAAGTTTTGTAACAGAAGAAGAACATAAAGATAAGATAAAGCAATATTATGAAGATAATAAAGATAAATTAAACGAGTATAATAAAGACTATTATGAAGATAATAAAGATAAGATAAAGCAATATCGTGAAGATAATAAAGATAAAATATTAAAGAACAAGAAAGAATATTATGAAGATAATAAAGATAAGATAAAGCAATATCGTGAAGATAATAAAGATAAAAGTAAGCAATATTATGAAGATAATAAAGATAAGATAAAGCAATATTATGAAGATAATAAAGAAAAAAAGAAAGAATATCGTGAAGATAATAAAGATAAAGCAAAGCAATATTATGAAGATAATAAATATAAAATATTAAAGAACAAGAAAGAATATTATTTAAGAAAGAAAGGAGAAAAAGCAAAACTATTAATTGAATGATTAATGTATTAAAATATAAACTATTTATTGAATGATTAATTTATTTAAATTTTTTTTAAACATTAAGGGATAAAAAAAATAAATAATTAAATTAAATTAATTTAATTATGTATTTTTTAAAAGTATTTAAAAAAATATCTTATATAATATATATATAGAAATTAAAAAATGTTGATTATTAAAGAAATAGATTTCAATCAAAAAAAAATTATTGGATTTGAAACAGATGAAAAACTAATTGAAATTAGTTTAACAAAAACTAAATTAAAAATTGTATTTAATTTAGAAAAAACAATTATTATTAAAAAAAATAAAAATAAAGAAAAAATAGTTGATGTTTTTGTAGATGAAGAAGATGACATTATCGAAGAAATTAAAGACGAAGTTATTGAAGAACCAAAAGAAGAAGAAGTGAAAGAAATTATTGAAGAAGTTATTGAAGAAGTTAAACCACAACGAAAAAAAAGAGTATCAAAGGCGGAGAAAGACAAAGAAGAATATGAAAAAAACAATAGATTAAAAGAATGGAGATGCATGAATTTAATTGTAAAAACAAAAGAAGAAATAAAAGAAGATGAACCAAAGGAAGAAGAAGAAGAAGAAGTAAAAGAAATTAAACAAGAAGAACCAAAGGAAGAAGAAGAAGAAGAAGTAAAAGAAATTAAACAAGAAGAACCAAATGAAGAAGAAAAAGAAATAATAGATGATCCAAAAAAAATAATTTTATTAGAAGAAATGACTAAAATATTAAAAGAACAAACAACCAAAAAAAATACTTTTGATAATTATTATAGGTGTTTAATGGATGTATATAATCATTTTAAACTTAATAATATCAATGAACTATTAAGAACAAATGAAAATGAAATAATTAAATATATTGAAACAAAATATGAAAATAGTTCAACTATTAAATCAAAATTATGTGGTATTTATAAATGTTATAAAGTTTTAAATATTAAGAGTGATTTATTTAAAAATAAGATTGAAGAATATAAATATAAGACTGAAACTCAAAGAGATAAAGAAAAAGACACTAATAAAAAGGACGAGGATGAAGGAAATAAAATGATAGAAGAATTTGAAAAACATTATAAAGAATTAGAACAAAAAATAAAAAATGATTTATCGCTTTTAACAGAATGGAAACAAGAAGCACAATTATTTTGTCTTTTAAAACTTTATTTACAATATGGAGTTTTACGATCAAGTGAAATTATCAATTGTTTAATTACGGATAATGATGATAATAATAAAATTAATTATATTAATATTAAAACGAAAAACCTTGTTATAAATATTCATAAAAACGATAAGAAAGGACCAAAAATAATAGAGTTAGATGATGAATTTTTAAAATACATAAAACCTGGTTTAGATAAATATTTAATTTGTAATAAAAATGGGTTATTATATAAAAATTCAAGTTCTTTTGCAAAATTCTTTAAAAATACTTTTTCAGAATATAACGTGTATGATTTAAGGCGAGCCATTTGTTCAAGAACGATAGAAGAAGGCATTACAAGCAAAATAAAAAAGTTAGAATATATACAAGGTCATACGATCGGAGTCATGCTTGAATTCTATAATGTATATAGTAAAAAACAAGAAAATAATAAAGAAATAGTTATTGGAATTTAAAAACATATTCAATTTATTAAAAAACAACTTAAAGAATTTTATTTTTAAAAAATATAATTTAGTCCATTAAAAATATATTAATATATTAATATATATTAATATATTATTATGGCCCCACCATTGACCAGAGATTTGTATAATTTAATACACAAAGAATTTTATATTAACAATAATAAATTTGGAAGAGATAAATTATATCGATTATTAAAAGAAAAATATAAAAGTTCAGCACCATCGAGAAGACAAATAACTGATTTTTTAAAAGGCGAGATAATACTCGAAATAATAAAACCAATTATTTTGAATAACATAATATTTTATAAAATAAAATATGGTAATAATATATTACTAGAATCAAGAAACATATTATTAAATGATAAAGAATATAAAGAACTTATAAATGATTATGAAAAAGATAATAAATTAAAATTTTATATGAATAAAAGCAGAACAACAGGGAAAGAAACGATGAGATATTATTATTCTTAATGGTATTACACTTTTGAAAAAGTGTTATCAAAACTTACGCCGAATATTATATAATATTTTTTTTACTTTTTAGGGAAATATAGATTATATGAATTATATATATTTACAAATTTTTCATACTTTTTAGGGAATA
>Ga0222686_1000249_pt1 | contig 20761 bp, 35 predicted proteins | sample AntAcemetage1159_FD_181400 | JGI IMG/M metagenome (GOLD analysis project Ga0222686, IMG submission 181400) | Saline water microbial communities from Ace Lake, Antarctica - #1159 | ecosystem: Environmental > Aquatic > Non-marine Saline and Alkaline > Saline | place: Antarctica: Ace Lake...
CCCATTATTTACTACCCTTCTTTTCCCATTCTGGAAGAAAATCTCTTTTATAGTTTTTCTTTTTCTTTTCGTTTTTTACAACTTCGTTAACACTACCTGCAATTGTTCCTGTAACTAAAGTTTTATTTTTAACTATATTTTTAGAATCTTTAACAACTTGTTTAATAATTTTTCTAGGTGTAACATCTAAGATAGATTTACTTTTCTTTTTTCTTAATTCTCTTGCTTTATCAAACATCTTGCTAGACACAGCATTTCTTTCCTTAACACCTTTTGAAACTAATTTTAAACCTTTTTTTAAAAATCCACCTGCTAGTAAAGGTTTTCTTGATTCTGTAACTTGTTTATTAAAATATCTATTAGCCATTATTTTAATCCTTCCACTTCTTTTTTATAACTATTTGTAACTGATAATGTTTTTCTACGAGGTGTTCGTTCCCCATGTTTTTTCATATAATCAGCTTGTCTCTTTTTTCTCTCTGGAAGATCTTTTGGTGAAACTTTTTTAAAACCTTCCATACCTTTTAATTCAGGTGTAGAATTTTTTAATCCTTGTATTTTGTCTCTCATGTTTTTTGTTGATTCTTGACGGGTTTTTATTTTATCTACTGCCGAACTTAGTTGGTTCTCAAAATCGCCTTTTGAACCTTTAGTTGCTTTAGGTCCTGTTTTACCAAACTGTATAGGTCCACCATGTGCCAAAGGTTTTCTTGATTCTGTAACTTGTTTATTAAAATATCTATTAGCCATAATTTTTATCCTCGTGTTATTTTCTTTTTATCAGATCTGTTGCTTTAAGTCCATAGACAGAAGCAATTACCCCAACAAAAATACTTTGATACCAAAATGGTAAATTTCCAAAGTGTACAAAGAATATCTCCATTTTCTCCATATGTACAGGATTATCTGACCATACAGACCATCCCAACATTACAATCGGGATCGACAATAAAATTAAAATAAATTCGTCTTTCCAATCTGATTGTCTAGCTTCTAGTAATTTTCCAGAATACTCTAATTCCCCAGTACTCATTTTCTGAGCATGTTTCATAGCAGCATCCGACATAAGCATTTTTGTCTGTTGCTTATTTTTGTAAATGTGTGAGCCTGCAGAAACGGCTAATTTAATTGCCGAAAACCACATATTAAAACCAGGTGGCTTTTACAGGTTTTCTTACAGCGCCTGTGCCTTTAACAGTTACCGTATCACCTTTAGCAATATAGTTTCTTCCTCTAATACTTGTTTCAGATCTAGGATCTAATTCCAAGTTTTGAGAAGCAATTTTAACTGCTGTAGATTTTTTGTAATTTTTCATATTTATCTCCTGTTATTTTATTATACTATCTTTTAGGACCTTTCAAGGTATTAACGTCTTTAGCTTTCATTTTATCTCCGTAAAGCTTAGTTCCAGTTGAAAGCATAGCTTTATCCATAGTTGTGTCCGCTCTTAAATGAGCTAGCTCTTCATTTTGATCTAATTTCTCTTCTTGCATAGTCTTAGCTTGCATCATTTTTAATCTATCTAAAGCGAGCCTAGCTTCGTCTTCTTTTGCTTTTCTCTCTTCTTCTCTTGCTTTAAGATCAACTTCTCTTTCTTTAAGCTTTAATAATGGATCATGATCGAATTGAGTCGTGATAGCTTTTTCTTCCTTCATAAACTCTTCAGTCATATCCGCAATCAACACAGCTTTTCTAGCTTCTATCACTTGAGAGATCTGAGTTAACTGTTGCTTGGCTTGTGGATTTTGTGCTGCAGCTTGTTGAAGTTGAGGCATCATTTGGAATTCTTGAGGGAACTCTAATTGAACTTGTTCTTGAGCCATTAAAGAAATGTGTTCTAAAATGTTTTTCTCTAACGATGCAGTTATACTTGGATTATTTCTAACAAAATTAGTTGCCATGAAATTTAAGTGAGCTGTAACGTGTGCTCTATGATCTTGACCAGGAAATGCTTGGAAAGGTTTTTGACCCATTGCATCTATGTGTTCAATCGCCGGATCTTTAGGTTGATTCGGTGGCGGCGGTGGTAAAATTCTATCTATATCTTTTATACCAATCGCTGCATACATAGATCTGTAGGCATTATACATATTATGCATTTGTGGATTCGTTTGAGCTAATTGTAATTGTGTTTGAGCTAATGTCACACGTTGTGACATAGAAAAAATATTTGGATCAGCAATAGGTAGAATATCTACTCTCTCATCAAAATCCATAGCTTTAATGTTTCTTGCAGCACCGGGAACATCATAAGGATATTCAGCGGGTAAGTATGTTGCAAAGACTGCTGCTAGTAATTTAAATTCTTGTTTTAATCCAACGTATAATCTTTTGTGGATTGCTGACATCACTCTTGAACCACGTTCTAAAAGAGCTACAGTTGTACCAACAGCGGCCTGTTGATTCCCATCACCAACCTGCATGTCAGCAATTGATGCGAACCTCTGTCCTGCTTGAACTACAATACCCATCAATTGTAATAACGTTTGTGATGGTTCTTTATAAGGCAGGAATACGAAAGCATCTTTTAAATTTCCACCTGGAGTGTCAACATCTTTAAATTCTCCTGGTTGAATAGCAGTAGCGTCATCTCTAACTCTAACACCTCTTTGTTTAAATCCAGCTGGTAAATTTGATAATGTACCTGCATCTAATAACTGACGGAGAGCCGAAGTTGCAGTACGGCTCAATCCGCCAATCATGTGTATTAATCCTAAACCATAAAATCCAAGCCCTGGCAGAAATTTAAAGTGGACGAAATATTGGATCTTAAGTTTCTTTGGATCATTGGGCGCAAAGTTTCGTCTAATAGACAAAACCTTCCTACTACCTTCTTCAATTGTAACGAGGTAAGGTAATTTTATTCCAGTTGGTTCTCCGTCTTCACCAACATCTTCAAAACCTTCTAAATCTAAATTAACGTGGCATTCTAGAATTGTGTATAAAGGGTCTGTTCTTTGTGACTTTTGAATTCCTTCAATTGCTCTCTCTTTTTCCTTCAGTTCATTTGTAATAGTATCTGTAGGTTTAGTAAGTTCAATATCAGAATAAAAGCCAGCATACATTTGTTTACGTAAATCATTTTCTGATATTTTAACAACATGAATAACTGCTTCAGCATCATTTAATGATGTAGCTGTATAAGGCACTACAAGATCATCTGCAGGAATAAATTTAGATACTGCTCTACCTAATAAATCATCATAGTAAACTTTTTTAAATGTTGAACCCGATAATGGAAGATAGAATAACATCTGATCAAATTCAGGTTCATATTCAGTCATCTGATCCATAATTTGGTAGTTCATGAAATTTTTAACACGTTGAGCTTGTTGTTCTTTTTGAGGAGAACTTATTCCCATTACTTGTGTTCTAACCGGGCCATCAGCCGGTAATAATTCTTTATAAGCTAAAGCTTGAAATTGTGTAACGGCTTCTGCAAGAACGGGGTGTGTTGCACCTGAAGCTCCAGCAAAAGGTTGAGTTCTATTTTCGTATTTGAATCCTAATAACTCTAACCCATTAATATAAGTTCTTTCCCATTCTGCACGTGATAATTTATATTCCATGTAATCACTTTGTAATTGATTACCAATTATGTTGGTGTCATCTTCTGGAAGTAATTCGTTTAAGTTTGCAAAGTGATCATCACCTGTATCAATATTTTTCTGAGACGGATCAAAGTCGACAGTTGCTCCACCATCTTCTTCCTCTGTAATTTCTACGGGTCCACCTGTCTCAACAACTTCGTCAGTTACAACTTCTTCCTGAATATCATTTTCAGGTAGATCTTGTGGACTGCCAACGTTCGGAAGAGATTTATCTATATCTGCCATATTTTTTCTCCTGTATTGGTTTATCTTGTTTTTTGTCTTTAAGCAACCCTTTAGGATCAGGTCCTTTTAAAGGTGGAATACTATCCCATTTAACATGTTTCATGTTTTTTACAAGTGTTGAATTATCTTTAGTCATAATACTTTTTCATTAAATCAGCTAATCCACCTTGGGCTAAATTAGATACTCCTCCTGCATCGGCGACTCTTTGGTTTTTTATATATTTATTAATTTGATTGTCGTCCATTCCCATTTCTTCACGAGTTATATTAGAATCTATTAGCATTTTATCAATTTGTTGTGAGGAATAAGTCGGTACAGCTTCATCCATTTCCTCATATCTTTTTTTCAATCTTTGTTTGTCAGCTGTAGCACTTTGTGGAATCATCATTCTTCTACCACGTTCTGCCATTGCATAATCTTCACCTTTTGCAAATTCTTTCTTAAGTTCAGCTTCCTTATCTATTTTTAATTTAGGACCTAAAGCCATATTAAAAATAGAATCAGCAAAAGCCGTTTTAAAAGGCACACCTTCATTTAAAGTTTTATTCGCAGCAATTCCGCCTTCAAGTACAAGTTCACCTAATATTGCACCAGGGCCTAATACTCCTTTTAAAAATTTTAAAGCTTTACCTGATTTTGTAAGAGCACGTAAATTTGCCCTATCTCCCGGCGACAGTTTACTCTGATCTCCTTTTAATTTTTCCACACCTCGTGTAACACACGCTACTAGATTTTGACCTTCACTAAATCCAATACGACCACCCATTGCTTTACCAGGGCAACCTATTGCTGCTAATTTTGTCATTTCAAATTTTGGAGCTTTGTTTACTAAATCTTGAATATCTGACGTTTTAACATCTCTAATTGGTACACCTTTTGATCCTGCAATAGACTTTTTATAATCTATTCCTACCGGTTCAGGAGTTAATCTAAAAACTGTTCCATACTCGTCGAAGACTGGAGTAAGTTTATTAAAACCAATTAATCCTTTATATTCTTTAGGTAAATCTTTTTTTATTGTTTTAAGTACACCATTTAACTGTTCATTTAAATCATCTAATCTTTTCAATGAGTTTTTTTTACTAAAATCTAATAGAGATGCTTCAGTAGTTAGTTTGTTTATTATTTTGTCATACTTAGACATTTTAGCATTCATCTTTTTACTAATGACCGCAAGATCTCCAGTATTAATATCTACATTTCCTGCAAGAGGTAGCATGTGGTGAACTTGATATCCTTTAGGGGGTGTAACCTTGTATTTTCTTCCTTCTTGTCTTGTTCTTGATTCGTTTCTTTTAGTGTTTCTAGCTGTTTGTTTTTCAGGATCGGCGGGGTCTTTTCCTTTTTTTTGAAATATAACATCAGGGTTTTGTGTATCAGTAAGTGTTAGTAATTTTTTACTACCTTTTTGTTTCATTTTATCCGTTGGTTCATAAAAATTTTTAGGAGTTATATATTCTGGATTAGCGTCTATGATAGCTTGAATTTCTTTTGTTGTTCTTGGAATATATTGATTTTTACCTTGAACATTTAAACTTGGTTTGCCTTTAAGGTCTCTACCTTGACCCATTGTATTTCCTTTTTGAAAACCCATACCTGTTTTAGCATCAGAGCCACCTTTAAACCCGATCCGTCCACCTTGAGCCATGTTCCGTGGTCCAAGGTCCTTGTTCATTGCTTCTCTTAGAACAGGGTTCTTGATTATCGGATCATTGGATCTTTCGATCACAAATTTCATTATTTCTTTTTCAGTCACTATTCTCCTAACATTCTGGCTAGTCCACCTGATGAATTTAGCTGTCGGTCTTTAGTTAATAAATTTTTCTGTATGTTTTCTAATTCTATTAATCCTTGTTCTGTTACTTTAGGGAAGCCTTTTTTTGATCCAACCTCTTTCAGGAGGGATTCTGACAGGGTTTCTGTAAAATCTTTGGCAGTTTTTCTATCCATACCTGTAGATACCATCTCTTTTATTATTTGATTTTTATAAGTTAATAAATTGTCATCCCCCTTTTTTATATTTCTTGCAGTATTAAGAAGTTGTTCAAGCACATATTGTCTATCTGTTTTTGTTTTTTTAATTAGATCTTTAACCATATCAGAACCCATGATTCCTGTATCTGAACTAAATTTAAAAGGTAGTGAAGGGTCGTTTAGAAATTTTTCAAATTGTTTAGGATTCACTCGTTTTAAAATATCTGCAGGGCTTCTACCGTGTGAACTACCTGTAGTCATACGCTTTAACAATTCTCTAGTTAAACCTTTTCCTGCTGTTAATCCGCCACCTAACCATAAACCCATTCTACCACCTTCTGCTTGTTTAGTTCTAGGTGATTTTTTAAATAATTCTATAATTTCGTCCACAGACATTCCTTTTTCTTGCATTTTTAAAGCTTCTCTCATAGTTTGTTTTACTTCTGCAATTCTTTGAGGGTTTTTATCAGTTAAAATGTTTCTAATCAATCTATCCTCAATTCCAGGAAATTCATCTCTTAATTTTTGTTCTGGAGACATATTTAAAGTTTGCATTTCATCTATTTTTTTCTTAGCCGCTTGAGCATTTTTAGTAAAATTTAATTCATCTAAATCAATCATACCTTGAGTGAGGTCCACATCATCTGTTTTTTTATAATTATCCATTTCAGTACCTAGATCAAATGTAGATAATTCTTCTACTTCATCTCTTGTCATTAATCTTTTATCACCACTGCCTTCCATATCTTCAAATTTCTTTTCTAAGAATCTTTTTCTAGCTTGAGACTGGTCACCAGGCTCTGGATCTAGTTTACCCATTTTATATTGATTATACATATCAGCTTCATAAGCTTTCTTTTCTTTTAAAATTCTTTGTGCATCACCATAAGTTCCATCAAAATTATATCCTTCTATATCAGAGCCGGATAGGTCATATTCTAAAAAGTCTTCATAATCTTCATCAGTCATTTGTTTTTTTAAATTAAGTCTATTATTAGCTTGTCTAAACATATCTCTATCTATTGTCTTCTTAGGTATTGGAAGTTTGTCTGCAGTTGTAAGTACATTTTTACCAGCCTTTTTATTAAGTAAAGAAATTAAACCTTGGACTACTTTTTTACCACCAGCATAACCCATTCTGCCACCTTCTGCTTTTCCTTTTCTAATAGCTTCAGGTATAGCTTCGCCTACTTCTTTAAATATGTCGTCTGGAACTCCAGATACTTCTTCTAAAATTTCACCTGTATTTCCTCTGTTGTTAGAAATATAAGAAGTAAATTCAGTATATTCATCTGTTGCCTTAATAGGTTTCTTATTTTTACCTATAATAGTTTCACCAGGAGTGTAACTCATAAAAACATCTTCTGAAGCTTGTTCATTGACAAATGCGTCATCACTTTGTCTACCTGTTCTTTGAATCTCTTGTCGTCCTGTTACTACATCTTCAGTTAATTCAAAATCTTTATATTTTGTAACTTTTTGTCTATCTGCTGTTGCCGCAGTTTCAGTTACATCATCACCCAATGCTTTAATTTTTGCTATTAGTTTAAGAAAGTGTGGAGGAGCTCCACCGGTTGCAGCTTCTTTTGCAACTTCAGTTACAACTTTTTTAGTTGCACCTTTTCCAAGTCCAAGTAGTCCTGTTTTAAATGCTGCACCGGCTGCGCCTAATCCTGCAAGAATTTTTAAGAATCCACGTCTTCCACCTGTTGCGTAAGATACTCTAGAGTTAGTATCATCTTCTCCTAATAAATAGTTTAGACCTGTTGATGTAGGTCCCCCTTCTGCAAAAGGCACACCATCTGTATCAAGATTCTTTAACATATCTGTTAATTCCTCAGCAGTTTCATCTCCTCTTAATCGGTCAAATTCTTTTCTATAAGCAATTTTTATTTCTTCTCTTAAATTTTCTATTGAACCAGGTGTTTTTCTTTCTGAATAATTACCAGGTGTTTTTTTGTAGTTAGGTAATGCATCATCCGGATCAAGAGGTTTATTTTTTAATCTCTCAACAGACTCTTTGTTTCCTTTATTTAATTTATTTAAAATTTGTTCATCTGTTTCTTTTGCTACATCTTTAAATTGTGCAGGAATTATATTTCCACCTCTGTCTTCGTATAATGCAGGATCTTTTTTTCCTATATTTTTCATTTGTCTTTCAAATAAATCTCCCAAACCTCTTGTTGTTTGAACTCCATTTATTATTTCTATTTCAGGAGGTTGAGGTCGTGCTTTAGTCCAATCTGTAATTCTTTCAGGGGGGAATGGGATAACTTCACCTTTGCCTACTTGTTGAGAGGCTTTAAATTTAAGCTGTAACATTTCTATAGCATTAGGCTCTCGCTTATTGGATTTAACAAATAGTTCAAATAATTCTTTAAATATTTTTTTCATTAATAATACTCTTTAATAACAGGTTGTTTAGGCTCGTCTAGGTAATCTTCAGGGTGGGTTATGAAACCTCCCTGCCTGAACCGCATAACAGCCATAGTCATAGAATCGACTAAGTCATCATGATCCCCGTGTGGAAATGCTGCACACTCTTCTACTACTTCTTCAGCAAACTTTCTATCTGGAGCCCAGATTAAACCTGCTTCAAATAATGGTGCACACGTATTTACACGTACGTGCTTATCATTACCACGACTTGGCGTAAAAGTCATCACCGGAATGTCCATTTGTCTCAATTCATGAGTTAAAGGTGTTCCAGATGCTTTTTGCTCAACAATAACCATATCAGGTTTCCAATAATTGTATTGATCCAACGCAACTCTTCGTAATTCTGGAAATTCATATCTTTCTTTTATAGAATCCATTAAAATTAAATTAGGTTTAGAGTCTGAATCTGGATAAAACACTCCCCAAGTAGTAATTGCACTATAATCGGCAGTTTCTTTTTTTAAAAACGCAGTATCATAGCTTTGAATTACATAATCAACATAAGGAAGTTCATCTTTATCCCAAACTTGCCACCATTCACGTTTTATTATAGCTCCTTCTTCAGAAGTTGGCTTTTGCATCCATTGTGCGTTCCATTTTGCAACGGGTAAAGTTATTTTAACCTTCTCAAGTTCATCCAATTTCCAATATTCAGGCCAAACAGGTTGGTCATCAATAATTGCTGGAAATTCTATTACTTCCCACTGATCGCCTTTTACTTCTTTTTGATTTTTTAATAAAATTCCAGTTAAATCTTTTTTTGACCATCTTGTCATAACTAATACAATCTGTCCTCCAGGTTGAAGCCTTTGACGTGGACCAGATGTATACCATTCATACGCATTGTCGAAGGCGTTAAGACTCATTACATCTTGCTCTGAGTGTGGATCATCAATAATTAATAAGTCAGCACCCCGTCCGGTAATAGCTCCACCGACACCAGCCGCAAAATACTCGCCGCCTTGTGCTGTTTCCCACCTACCGGCAGCTTGCGAGTCTTCTCTTAACCTTGTTTCAAATATTTTAGCATATTCTTCACTATCAATTAATGTCTTAGCCTTACGACCAAACCTTACAGCTAATTCTCCTGTGTGGGTTGCTTGAATGATCTTGAGTTTAGGATTACGGCCCACCATCCATGCGGGTAATAGGAATGACGCAAATTCAGACTTTGTATGTCTAGGCGGCATATTAACAATTAATCGGTTAATTTTTTTATTGGCAAGATCATTAAACTTTTGAGCGATGACTCGGTGGTGTGCACCTTCTATAAAATCAGGCCAAACACATTTAACAAATGACATGAAGTCATTTTTTGCTTTGCCTTGAATTTTCTTCTCAGCATGCATTACTTTATATTGTAAATATTCTCTCCGTATATCAGCAGGAAGCTTACTTATATCTATGTTATTTAAATCCATAAAAATTTTTTATAATTTTTTTGTCGCACTTTTATAGTGAAGAAGTATTTTATCACCTCTATCTCTCTAAAACAAGCAATATATCCTAGAGTAGTGGGACCCCCTTTTATATAAAGGTGTATCGATCATATAGGTTTGAAGTTGATTCGGATCTGGCTTAGGTACTAGATAGATTGGGTGGGTCGGGTGCCTTGATCCGTGGTGGGTGTGAACAATGCCGCACAACCTGGGGTTGTGTGAGTGTGGTCCTACAGGACCACACAGTTGGTGTTCGGTTTAGTTAGCCCAAGTATCTAGAGCCTTGGCTCTAATTAGTATGGCAGGCCCAACAACGAAGTCATTACGCCCTGTAATATAGTTATCATTATCAAAAGTGTCTTTCCAAATTGCAGTTGCTTCTAAGTTTAATGGTAAGCCCATTAGTTTGCCCTCTTCATTTAATAAAAGTAAATCACCATTTGGCATTGATACAACCTCAACCATACCACCAACAAACTTAGACACTGCCTTATAATCTGGCTCATCTTTTTTGTCTGTGATAATCTTGAACTCTGCTGTTGTGTTTGTCTGTGTCATTTGTATTCTCCTGTATTGATTAATATATAACTATCCTATCATTAATAGGATAGTTATGTCAACTGTTATTAGTTCCAAAGATCCTTGACCATTGCGCCATTGGTCGCCGAGTTAAGCGCTTCAAGATACTCGGTCTCTGTCATTCTAAGATATGTTAAACAGAACTCATGTTTGATCTGTTGAGTTTGTCCAGGTGTCTTGATGTAGTCAATTGCTTTGTCTAACATCTCTTGACGTCTCTCACCTCCTGGCATGTACTCGGCTTTAATTGTTCTTGTCATATTATTTCTCCTGTATTGATTAATATATAACTATCCTATACTATCCACCATTGTTGTCAACCCTTACTATCTTTGTTTCTGTATATGAACTGCCACTCCAATCGGTCCTTTGTTCCTTGATTACATCTATAGGTGTTTCAAGAGCCTCGGTCCTCGGTGCAATGGCTATGACTTGTTCTATATGTTTATTAGCAAAATCATTATAACAACCATTACTACAAAAATAAGAATACATACTATTTCTATTCCATTGAGAGCATGCAACCTTACGAGTTCTTAAAACCTTGCTACCCTTGACACCTCTTATTCTATCTTGAGTGTTTGAAGTGTGGCAAGTTGGTCCATGGCACCATACATAACTACTCATGAGTTATCTCCCTCAGTCATTTGAAATCTAGCTAAGATTTTTGCATGGCTCTCGAGTGCTTTCTCCACCATATCTATTCTATCTTCTAGGTAAGTTAGTTTCTGTCGTTCATATCGTTCTATTTTGTTTTTCTCTATTATTTCAAAGTGTTCATCATTTAATTGTGTCATTATTTATCACTCCATATTCTAATTGTTATTATTAGTACTATCATTATTATTAAAACATACTCCATTATATCTCTGTCCTTTCATTTAAGTCCGGTAACATTAACATAAATTTAATTGTGAATAAACCAAATATTGCTAAGCCTATCCACATATGAATGTGGATAGCAATTATTACACCTAAGAATATCATTGCAAAATGCAATGCAAAGTAAAATGCTTTCAACATTATGACCTCACTTTCCAACTGCCTTTGGCAGTTCTATAACCTTGTGCGTCCATATCAAAATAAGTTATCAAACTATTTCCAACTTTACTAGTCCAATATTTACACTTATCAGTCCATTGACCACGTCTTGTAATATGCTTACTGTCTTTATTTGAGTAGTAAGTGATTGTGAATTGTTTATTTATTTCCATGTTATTTCTCCTGTATGTTTGTTATAGCCTATCCTATCATTAATAGGATAGGCTTGTCAAATGTTAATTTACGCTTTGTTCATATTGTTTTCGTGCTTCTATCTTCTGTGCTGTTGTTAAAGGTCTGTTATTCTTTAGACCTTTAATTAAATCAGCAAGATTTTTAGGATTGTAGATTGTTAAGCCTGTTGAGTTAGTTCTAATCAACTCACTTTCCTCAACTTCAATACCTAGTTCTGTTGCAAGTTCTATTGCTTCACTTAAGTATCTATATGCTTTCAATCCAATTTTTAATTGGTCGCATTGTTTGGTTATACTATCAACCCACGTTTGATGAGTAGCAACTAATTGACCTTTGGATATTCTCCACGCTTCAAGTTGCTTGTATTCATTTTGAGTACAAGCAATAGCACGAGAACGACAATGGCTAGTTCCAATGACATCAAGATAGAATTGTTCATTAAAAGATTTAGTCATGCCTATATTATCATCACTATATCTACGATTACCATTACTACCTAATGCTTTATCATTAAGTTCCATGTGTTTTGTCTTGTGTGGATTGTCTTGGTTTTTATCTTGCTGTGCAAGTATATCAGGATTTAAGTCCATTGCTTTTAAGTCTTCTCTTAAATAAGCATATGCAAACTTTTTACCTTCGTTGCTATTATACTCGTCGCCATTTAGATTACCAAACAAACCAAAATCAAAGTGTGATTTAGTTTCAACTGCGTCATTGTCATCATCAACAGCTTCGTTGTGTGCAAAATAAAAACATTTGTCTTTGGCTACAACATCAACTGCGTCGCCATATTTCTTTTTGTATGTTCTTAAAGTTGCAACATCTTCTGGTGGATAAGCACGTTCAACTACTTCTTTGGCTAGTTCAAATGCTGACTTATATTGAACATCAACATTTTCTCTAGCTTGTAGATAGCTTTCTCTTTCTTGTGTGCTTTCATTTTCAAACACGTGTTTAATTTTATTAAACAACTTGTTTCTTAACTCGGTATTCATTCTTATTTTATTTGTCATGTTTCCTTTGGTTATTTATTTATTTTAATTAATCCTATATTATCCCTTGACAATAGATTGTCAACACCTATATTAACTTTAGCCCACATTTAAAGATTTATCGGCTCTTAAAACTATAAATCTTTTTGGGACTTGCACCAATAAAAGCAAGTAGGTTTCAATAGCAGGTTTCTTGTCTTACCTGCTACTGATCCCTGATCCATTATGTAAGTACCAGGAATTTATTCATGGGCCTTTAATGGATCTGGGATCAGATGCGTTGAATATCCAGGTTGCAATTTGGATATTGTAAGAAGTACCGGTGATATGGGAATTAACCTCCGCTACCGGACTGATCCAGATCGGATGGTGTTTAGACTGAGGGCAACCTCTATAACATAGGTCGCGAGTACCGTGCGGTGCAGGATTTAATAATACGCGTTATAAAAATCCCGCCTACGTGGTTACACCAACTGGTCCGTACAACCAGGAGTTGAAAGTTAGAAGTTACAAGTTACAAGCGGCAAGCTCCAAGCGATGCAACCTGTAGTTGTGTGGATAACTTTAAATAAAGATTTGACAATGATTACGGGATAATATAGGATGTATACTTAATCAATAAAGGAGAAATAAGATGGAAAAAGAAACAAACGGTCATTTGTATATAGCCAATGATAACTTAAAAAGAATAGCCGATGCTATGGAAGAGATCTTGAGACTGGTAAAAAAAGATCAAGAAGACAGCGCAACAAAACAAAGAGCGAGGGATAATGAAAGCACAAGTTAAATTTGAATGGAGATGGCAGGAAGAGCCTAATAGGATCCAGGATCCGGCGTGGGTGATTAAGAATGCCCTGCAGGCTGCTGGATACAGTGTAGCTTCTCACCCGGAGGTCCAGGGTGTATGGGACGAGGATAAACCAGCTCATGCAGGCGGACCATGGGACGAAACAAGATTACCACACGAGGAGATCACTGAAGAGTGATCCCGGCCCACGGGCCAGGGAGCAGCGTCAAGCGGCAAGCTTCAAGCGGCAAGCCTTAATATGAACACAATTAAGTACTATATAATAAGTTAACATACAGGAGAAATAAATGAAAAAATACATACATATTAACCAGCATATTATAAAAAGCAATGCAAAGACCGGCCAACGTGAACCGGTGATCACGGTTAAAACTTACAAAGAAAATAACTACGGTCATGAAGTAGAGATCCAAGGTCCCTGCAGAGTAATCTATAGTCCAGATAAGCCTCTAAGCTGCGGCGCTAAAGTTTGGATTGAGACTGGGTCCAATGTAATTGTAATTAACCAAAATGAAAAATATGTAACTTGGATGGCTTCATAATGAAAAGAATTAAACATAGAGATCTTACACATTACTTTCTACAAGATCATAGATACCTGCCGCGATCCTATCTTGCCAGCTGCGAGCGCTTCTTTAAAAGACTCGGGACCCAAGAACCACGGAACAGGGCCCGGGGAGGAAGATTCAAGCGGCAAGCGTCAAGCGCCAAGCCTTAAAATGAACACAATTAAATAATACTATTAATTAAAATATACAGGAGAAATAAAAATGTTAATAAAAGAAGCGTTAAAGATTACGGGCTCATTTACAAAAACCTCAAAAATGCCGGGGCTAAGTTATAGCCTCCCGGCGTGGGAATGCCAAACGGGCGCTAAGCTTCGAAAAGTTGAAAGCTCACCGTGTTTCGGTTGCTATGCATTAAAGGGCAATTATACAAGATACCCGGCTATCAAAGCAGCGCAATATGTAAGGCTTAACTCACTCACTCACCCGTTATGGGTTGAAGCGATGGTTTCAAAAGTTAAAAATCAAACATGGTTTAGATGGCACGACGCCGGCGATGTACAGAGCCACGAGCATATGGCCAATATTTTAGAAGTTGCAAGGTTAACGCCACACGTTAAACACTGGATGCCCACACAAGAGCGTCCATACCTCCCAGCACCTGAAGCGGTTCCGGATAATATGGTGATCAGGTTATCAGGGTCTAAGGTTGACGGACCAGCGCCCAAAGCCTGGAGTCATACGTCGACTGTAGTGACAGACGGCGCGCCTAGTTGTCCAGCTCCAACGCAGGGCGGCAAGTGTAAAGAGTGTCGGGCTTGTTGGAATAAAGATATTTCAAATATATCATACGGAAAACATTAATGATTTTTTTTAAAAACGGCAGCGGCTGGTGCAGGCGCCATGATCCGAATAAAAAGATTGTCCCAGTGACCAGGGCCCATGCTCCAATATTCAGAAAAAAAGAAGCTATAAGCGTCAAGCTCCAAGCTGAGGAAGATCCAAGTTCCAAGCGTCAAGCTCCAAGCGCGGCAAGTTCCAGGTAGCAGGCGTCAAGCCCCAAGCTACAAGCTTCAAGCTCCAAGCCGCAAGCATCAAGCTCCAAGATTTGTGATCCACGGTACATTGAATAAGTATTCAAGGACCTCGGACCAAGGGCCTGGACTATGATAAAAGTATTTGTCGGATGCTTATAATGGAAGGCAATTTGGTGTGGAGAAAAACGAACTTTCTTACTTTTTGTAACTTTTAATTCGATAGTGAAGAAGTGACTATTATTATTGTAGACCAATAGATCAGGAGTACCAAGTAAGCTGGAATTCTCCAATCTATTGAACGAAAATTCGTTCCAATCTCTTTTAAGTTTTTGATATAATTTAGCCTCTGGACCCATAGGTTTTTAAGGGTAACCCTTACATGCATTATGAGCCTGTTTTAAGACTATCAGCAATGGTAAATTTTTTCTCTTGTTGAGTTTTTAAGACCAATCTGTGACCAGGTTGACCTATAATATTACTCTCATGTACTTCCATTTTTTTAATCTCTTCCAAAAAACCATTACGTTCAACAAAGATTTTTGCATGAGATAGAGCATTACCTTGAGTGCCTTTTTTGGCTCCTTCGGTAAACTTAGACAAGAAAGTTTGAAGATCGTGAACTAACATTATTATTTTCTTTTTTCTAATTCTAATATCTGAACATACTCATTAAGTCTATCTATTTCTTTAGCTTGCGACAATTCAAAGTTTTTTAATTCTTTAATAGCTTTTGCAAAGTCTTCAATGATAGCCTTGCTACCCTTGAGTTGATTTTCTAATTGGATACATTGAGATTTATATTGCTGCATTTCATAAAGTTGTTTTCTATAATCATCTATAACAAAAGATAGATCGGCAGGGCCTCTATCATCAGTAGTTAAATGGTTAACTCTATTTATGTGTTTTCTTTCGTTTTCATGGCTAATATCTTCTCCATGTTCTTTGTGGTTTTTATATGTTTGTTTATCTTTCATATTGACTTTATAGGATAGTTACCTTAAAATGTCAACATGGGAAAACTTGAATTATTAAAAAAAACAATTAACGTTATTAGAGGTACAAGTAAAAAAAAAGACGTTGCTTCTGACCCCTTAAACAAGATTAATAGTAAATACCAAGGAAGATACTTTTTTGAGAGAGCTAAAACTAAAAAGGCGGATAGAGGCAGAGTTGATGCAGCTAAAAGTTTTGCTAAAAGCAACACAGATGTTGATTCAAAATGGGGTGTTAAACCTATACCTAAAAAAGACAGATTAATTTTAAAAACTACTTTAACCCCCAGAGAAGTAAGAGTTGGACGTAGATTATTTGAAAAATTTGCACCTAAAAGAACACCTTTTAGTTCACCCTCTCAAAGACAAGGGAGATTCGGGAGAATTATAATTCCTAAAAGTGCAATTAAAAGGCAAAAAGTGGATAGAAAATTAACTAGAGAAGTTAGAAAGGATTAATTCAACATGGGAGTTCCAAAAAGATTAACTGAGATGCAGAAAAGGTTTGCAGAGTTTGTAGTATTTGGTGGGCCTGATGGCCCGGTCTCTCAATCAGAGGCAGCTGAACTAGCTGGATATAGTAAACTTAGAAGTAGACAAGAAGGATCAGAACTTTTGAATCCTAGACTTTCTCCATTGGTAGTACAATATGTAGGTGGACTTAAAGAAGAAAGAATGAAAAAATTTGAAGTTACTTATGAGAGCCACATAGCAGAACTAGATAGAATTAAAAAGATGGCTTTGAAGAAAGGAAGTTTTTCAAGTGCTGTAAACGCTGAAACGAACCGAGGCAAAGCAGCAGGGTTATATATAGACAGAAAAATAATAAAGCATGGAAAGCTAGAAGAACTATCAGAAATGCAGTTGGAAGCCAAAATGAAACAAATACTAGAAGATTACGCACCTCTTTTAAATGCTGACGTTGTTGAAGGTCAGGCAGAAGAGATAACTGACGAGCCATCTAATGAAGCTTAGTCATTTTTAATACACACGACGTAGGAAAAACAGAACGTTCACTAAAAGTAATAGTCCCATCATCATCAATATCATAACCAGCAAATATTTTAACAGTGTCTTTGTCTTTACTAAATAGATAGCCTTCACTTACAGGTGTAGCCAGTTTCATGTTGCGAAATTCTCTTTCACTACCCCAACCACCTTCAGTAATAATATCACACCAATCTATTTTATATCTTGAATATGGAAACTTAACTTGTTGTTTAATTAGTTTTGGTTTTGCATAGGTGTTTAACACTCTGGATTTGTTTCTACGTTTAGGCATGGATTGTGTATATATTAAAACTTTAGAGGAGGACATAGGTTTTTTAATTCATTTTCAATTGTGTCTGAAATAAGGCAGTTTATTTTTCGACACCCTAACAGTGTGTTTTTTATTTTTTTTATTAAATTGCGCTAAAAAATGGGAAGGTGTCGAAATTAGTAAACAAATGATTACTATCACTCTATAAACCCCGTCATTACTCATTAATTTTCCTAAAATCTTCCAAAAAGGGGGTGTCGAAAAGGTGTCGAAAGGGTGTCGGCAGGGTGTCGGCGGTGTCGAAATTAGTAATCATTTGTTTACTATATTGTACACATATGTCGCACTTTTGCCATAATTATTAAAAATTGTTTTAATGTAAATATTTTTCGACACCTTTTCGACACCATTTCGACACCCTTTTACGCCATTTCGACACCCTTTCGACACCCTAACCATGCCTTAATTCTGCCTTAATTCAGACACAATTGGAACATTATTCAGATTTATTTGCATCTTCGTAATCTTTATATTCTTTTATTAAACTTTCTGATGGGTGATAAACTTCCACGTGACAATGGCAATTAGGACACGATAAGTTACTGACCATATCATACTCTTCATTATCTTCCGTATCATGATCACCTCCCCATATTAACTCTTCCTGGCAATGCCAACAGTTCATTAGTTCATTTCCTCAAATTTACAATTCATACACCTGCCCCAACCAGCTTCTTCTTCTTCAAATGTCATATAGTCTTCACATCCCCCTTCACACATAACATTTGATAATTTAAATATCTCTTCTGTATGATACTCAGGATCTTGTAAATATTTTCTTATCTTATCTTCCCTTGCTTTCTCATTTGTTTTATTCATCGGACATAGGGCTAGTGATTGGTGTTATAGGTTCTAACTCCTCCTGGTATTGTTCAGAAGGTGTTATAGGTTCTAACTCATCTTGATATTTTTCAGAAGGTGTTTTTATTTTTTTCTTTTTAACTTGTAATTCATTGTACATGTCTAATCTTTTTAGAAAAGCATGTTTCCATTTTCTTAATTGTAATCCCTCAACTTTAAATTCCTGGTAATATAAATCTGGCGTGCATACCATAATGACACCTTGTTTAATATGACTACCATAAACATAATCATGAGCCATGGCATATGCTGAAATTTGCATATAATAATCTTCAATCCATTCTTCTCTTTTTGGTCTATTTGATTGCTTGAAATCAACAACAGTTTCCATACCATTATGAGAACAGATAAGGTCCGTGGCCCCTGCATAAAGGCCCGGATAGTGCAACATAACCTCACTACCATAATACTCATCTACGGGTGCAAGACCCATCTCTATAATTTTATCAGCCATGGGCCGTGCTTCTTGACCTATGGGCGTTAGATCAATGATATTAGTCCCACGGACATAGTGCTCTAGATACTTGTGCATACAAGTTCCTCGACTTGAAGCGTGGTCCTTGATCCGTGTTGCTTCAACCTCGCCTACTTTAGCCTTCCACTTTTTTATAAAATCTTGGTTCTTTGTAGCACCTAATACAGTAGTCACTGAGGGTAATTTGTAATTACTAATCTCATACATTCTGGTCCCTGATCCGGGGTCCGTGAGCTGTTTTCCTTGTATGTAGGTATAGCGTTTACTGTGTTTGATCATCTAACTCTTTTCTTGAGATTATGTAATTTAATTCGTCTATAATTTTTTGTGGATCTTTTTCCAGATATAATGCACCTACAAGCAACCCTCTTAAATTATCGTTAAAGAGCCCTAAGCCCGTGTTACAGCCCTTACAAGCCCATCCTCTAAAGATGTAAGTCCCTCGAATATGATCTCTTTGTAGATCATCAGTAGTCTTAAAACAACACTGACAAAAGAATGGTTTAGGACCAGCAATTTTTTTTATATACTGTCGTTCTTTATCAATAGCATTGGCACAAGATCTACAAAGGCACTGTAGATAATAAGCACCCGCAGCATTTCGAGTTCCTTTCTTTGCAAAAAACTTAGGTAATAATTCTTGGTTACAATCTTTACATTTTTTTAGATTATACTCATTACCTACAATTTTAACATTGTCTCGGTAGTAAAAAGGTTTTAGTTCCCCGTTAAGGTGTGTTTGTTTTAGTGACATAATTCTCCTTTATTGTTAGTTGATTTATATGTGGTAGTGATTGGTTTAACGGCATAATGAAATAAGGAGCAAGAGATCCGAACCAACGTCGACATTGCTGCCGGGAACCTACCACCGTCCCCTGAAGTACTTCTCTGTCCTATTCTGTAATTATTTATCATTTTTTTCCTCCCTCAATGACTTCAAATCTCATAGGAGGTCTCCAACCCTCTAATACATCTTGAACATAAGTTTTATAAGATGCAAACTCTCCTTTAGTCATAGTACCTTCTGAATAAGTGATTAGATCCATAGTTAATAAGCAAGGGATTTGAGTTTTATCTACGGCATGTAATGGAAAATTTTTCTCCATCAGTTTAACCTTCCCTTTATATTGATCCTGAAAACGAAATCTACAGTCCATAAAATAGTCTTGAATTATTTCTTTTTCTTCTCGAGTATTTTTTTTAGATTGTTTTATCATTATTGCCCTTCCCATGGATTGTACATAGTATATTTTAAAGTTAACTCATCGCCTGCTGCTATGTTTTCAACAACGATAAGGTCCCATTTTTTTGTAAGTGAATTAATTTTATATCCAACTATTCTAACGCAGTTAGGTGTATTACTATGGTTAATAAAGCCCCCTAGAGGCGTTCTAATAAGCATCTTATCAATTTCATAATGAGAGGTCCCTAAATTACAGCTTATGGTTAAATCTTTATTTGTAAATAATCCCTGGCCTTCGATATTTGAATCTTTAATAAATAATCCGGTAGGTAAGGGTTTATAAGTCATTTAACACTCTTACTGTTGTTCCAAACATTATTATTAAATACTTGTATCAAACGTGTTAGTTTAACCTCGTATTTTTTACCAAATCTATTTGTAAAATAAACTTTACAATCCGTTACCGGTAAGTCTAAATTTCCATATTTAAGTGTGTCTATTTTTTCTTTCATTTCTTAAACCATATGTTATCTCTAAACTTATCAAGTTCAATTACATTGTCATCGAGATCTTGTATATCAGGACCATAATAATCTATAACTTTTTCTATCATGTGTAATTTAACTGTGGCAGAAACCCATAATTCTCTTGCAACAAAGAAACAATCTTTATCAAAACATGTCCAACGCCATTGTTTTTTAATTTTACGTAACTCACCACACTTTAAAGTCTCATGAATCAACTTCATAACATCTCTATCTGCCATAGACAGTTCCATTTTCCAATGCCACTTTGTTTTTGTAGAACTTTTAATAATACCTTTAGCATCAAATATTCCTGCAATATAACCTATATCTAATTTAGTATTACTATTCATAAGAGACTCCAACAAGATGGGTTTCAATTAATTTTTGATTACAGGCTCTTCTTACATCTTTATTAGATAATTTTCTTCTCTCACAAAATTTTTGTAAATAATCTAATTTTTCGCTTGGAGTAAGACAACCTTTTTTCCCACTTGTATATTTAGATTTAATAACTAAAATCATTAAATCACAAAACTTATCAACAGCTAAAGTTT
>Ga0222686_1000250_pt1 | contig 20702 bp, 15 predicted proteins | sample AntAcemetage1159_FD_181400 | JGI IMG/M metagenome (GOLD analysis project Ga0222686, IMG submission 181400) | Saline water microbial communities from Ace Lake, Antarctica - #1159 | ecosystem: Environmental > Aquatic > Non-marine Saline and Alkaline > Saline | place: Antarctica: Ace Lake...
GGCGAGAAGCTTCACCCCAAACTAAATTTCATCAAAGCAGAAGTTGTTTGGGCAGTGAGAGAAGAAATGGCCAGAACCATAGAGGATGTCTTGGCTAGAAGAGTCAGAGCGCTTTTTTTGGATGCCCGTGCTAGTATGGAAATGGCGCCTGAGGTAGCTGAGCTTATGGCGGCAGAGCTCAACTGGGATGAGCAGGGAATGGCCGATGAAATAGAAAAATACCGAGTTTTGGCCGAAGGGTATATTCTGCATTAATCAATAATCGTTTTGAACACGGAACCTTCTTTTTCCCCATATTCACCGACTATATGACAGCCTATCTATTCGAGTTTATCGGTACCGCACTGCTTATCCTCCTCGGAAATGGAGTCGTGGCAAACCTAGTGCTGAAAGGAACCAAAGGAGCCAATTTAGGTTGGGTGGGAATCTCTATAGCATGGGGTATTGGTGTTTTTGTGGGTGTCTTTGTCAGTGCCGATGGGAGTGGAGCTCACCTCAATCCTGCCGTGACTATTGCTTTGGCTACCGCAGGAAAATTCGATTGGCAATTGGTTCCAGGATATATGCTCTCTCAAGTGCTTGGCGCCATGATGGGAACAACTTTAGTCTGGTTGAACTACAAAAAACAATACGACGCTACTGACGACAAAGAGGCGCTGAGAGCAACATTTTGTACTTCTCCCGCCATTCGCAACCCCCTGTGGAATTTCGTGACAGAGGTGATAGGGACGTTTACTTTGGTTTTTGGCGTCTTCTTTATTGCAGGAGGAAATTTTTCGGGAGAAGCTGTTTCGCTAGGGTCATTGGATGCACTTCCCGTAGCGCTTCTGGTAGTCGGAATTGGATTTAGCTTAGGAGGCCCAACAGGTTACGCCATCAACCCAGCTCGGGATCTCGGGCCGCGAATCATGCATGCGATACTTCCTATAAAGAATAAGGGTACAAGTGACTGGTCTTATTCATGGATCCCAATAATTGCTCCCTTTACCGGAGGTGTTTTAGCGGCATTGGTATACGCTCTGGTAGAAGCGATTTAATGGACACTTTCTTATAGCAGAAGGCATTTGCGAATGTTTTACATTCGGTTTACATGCTTTTACATTGATTTGAATCTTTCGGAATCCATCTGCGGTACATTCGGTTTGAACAATAAACAAACACGGATATGAAAAGTCAGATTCTCATTTTTAGTACGCTCATTATTGCGGCAAGTTTAGCTGCTTTTGGAATTACAAAAGACAGCGATCTTACGGAGCCAATTGCCGTTACAACTTGTAAAGCTGAATCTACCCCGCGTACTCCCATTGCCGATATCTTCAAGCCAAATGTTCTCACCGACTTCTTCTACGATTTCGGGCCGCGGTTTAATCCCATTACCAAGCAAGAGTTGTCCGAGGCTAGATCTGTTTCAGATTTTGTCGATCAGAAAGAAATTTCGGGGATGGATGGTGTTAGATCTATGACGGTTATTGTCATAGAAAATGACATCCAAACCGATCAGAGAATTTCGGGAAAGGGCAAAAAGCTATCGAATGACCAACTGAAACTGATTCAGTCATTTGACTACTCTTCTCACTTTTTGATTCGAGCAGAGTTTCGATCAAATCGACAGGTCGAATTAAGGCAAGAGAACATTTACCGTCCACACATGACGGTGGTGCCCGAAAAACAAGCGGCTTACGAAGGGGGCAAGGAGGCTTTGCTCAGTTACATCAGAGAGAGCAACCAAAAAAACACCTACAATTTGGATGAGAAGAAACTCCAGCCTGCCAAGCTCAGCTTTACGGTAACCAAAAACGGGATGGTTGAACAGGTGAGCTTAGATAGAACATCGGGTTACATGGCTATCGATGAATCCATGATCAAATTGGCCAATAACCTTCCTAGAAAATGGCAGCCTGCAGAAAATACCAAAGGCGAAAAAGTCGACCAAGTTCTGGTGATTTCATTCGGAATGGTGGGTTGCTAAGAGCCCTGACGTACGAGAAAAAAAAGACCTCTTTGCTATTCAAAGAGGTCCTTTTTTATTCCAATGATTTGTGATCTGCACAGCATTGCCTCTTCAGTAGTTCATTGAAACAGCCTTGCTATGCCTCTTTAACATTCCTATAGATGTCATAAACCCGACAGCTGATTTCATGTTATTGGATAGAATGAAGGCTATATTGCAGCTTGCGAAAAACATGTAAAGAATGAAAATATCTACTCTGGCCTGCAGCATTGTTGCAGGTATATTGTCTTTAAGTGCTGTTGGTCAAAATGATAATCTTGAACAAGTTTCCAAACAACTGCAATCTGTTTATCCTGAATTGAGATCTTCAGATGTTCAAAATTTAAATATCGATGCAAGTCATGTATCGAATCCAAGCGGTTTAAAGTATGTGTATCTCAATCAAACGGCCAATGGAATTCGAATTAAGAATTCTTCGATTAATGCGGCCTTTGACCAAGGAAACAAACTAGTTAATCTCACTGGAAACCCCATTGACAACATTCTTTCAAGAGCTGAAAGTTCAGAACCAAGTCTTACACTGAATCAAGCTATCGAAGCCACCATTGCAAAGCTGGGAATCCAAGGATCTGTTTCTGTTGAACAGATTGAAGGATTCAAATATTCTTTGGTAATTGATGCGGGAAACTATTTGCACGAGACAAAAGCCGAATTGGTTTATTGGTTCACCGCCGAAGAGGAATTGAAGCTAGTATGGAACTTCAATGTCGATCTACCCGATGAAACCCATTGGTACGATTTCATGATTAGCGCTCAGACGGGTGCAGAAGTGGAACGAATAGACTGGCAAGTGTCGTGTACTCATCCAGGTGCTCACTCCAAAAATGCAGACGAATGCAGTCACTTTGAAGAAGAAAAGGCATTGTCGTCGGTTAAAAGAACTACCCTTGATGGGTCTGTTTACAATGTCTTTCCTTTCCCCGTTGAAAGCCCCAATCACGGCAATAGAGCTTTATTGACTGAACCAGCTGTTTCGACGTCTTCCCCATTTGGGTGGCATGATACCAATGGGAATCCTGGTGCTGACTTCACTATCACCAGAGGAAACAATGTTTACGCATACGAAGATGCGTCAGATACAAACCAGCCTGGCCAGAGTGCTGAAGGAGGCGAAGAGTTGAATTTTGATTTCCCTCTTAATGCGGGAAACAACCCTGATACCTATCAAGACGCTGCCATCACGAACCTTTTTTATACCAATAATGTCATCCACGACGTATTGTATGCGTACGGATTTGATGAGGCCTCGGGAAATTTCCAGGACAACAACTACGGAAATGGCGGCTTTTCAGGTGACGAAGTACGCGCAGAAGCGCAAGACGGTGGGGGATTTGATAATGCCAATATGGCCACTCCTAATGATGGTTCAAATCCACGTATGCAAATGTACTTATGGAATTCAGGGGTTGCTTCAGGGAGCTTTATAGCCAATTCACCTTCTTCCATCGCATCTTCTTATCCATCATCGGCACCTTCAACTTTTGGTCCTGGTTTTCCTGCCGCAGGACTTACAGGAAATTTAGCTCTCGTAGTAGATGCTGATAATCCAATAAACAATGGATGCTCTGAAATAACCAACTCTGGTGAGATTAATGGGAGTGTCGCTTTTGTGTACCGCGGTGGTTGCAGTTTTGTAGAAAAAGTAGTTTTAGCGCAAGATGCAGGTGCAATTGCTGTTATTATTATCAATAACGTTCTCGGGGAAGACCCCTTTACTCCTGGCGGAACCTCTACTGAAATTACAATCCCATCGTTAATGGTTTCATTCGATGTGGCTGAAATATTCCTAGACGCCCTCGCAGATGGTCAAGAGGTCAATGTTACTTTGGAGGATTCTGATAGCAGCACACTGTTAGATGGAAGTTTTGACAACGGAATTGTTGTGCACGAATATGTTCACGGTCTTTCCAATAGACTCACGGGTGGAGGTAATAACTCTGGATGTCTCTCTGGCGATGAGCAAATGGGAGAGGGATGGAGTGATTACTACGCCATTATGTTGACCATGGATTTAAGCGTGGATAATCCTGTTTTTAGACCTATGGGCACATTTGCTTCAGGTGATCCGATCGATGGTAACGGTATCAGACCTGTTCCTTATGACACTTCATTTGCAGTAAATGCGTTCACTTATGCTTCTGTGCCTAGTCAAAATGTATCCATTCCTCATGGAGTGGGTTTTGTTTGGTGTACGATGCTTTGGGACATGACCTGGGATCTAATTGATGTTTACGGATTTGACGCAGACCTTATAAATGGAACGGCGGGGAACAACATAGCAATGCAATTGGTGACGGAAGGATTGAAGCTTCAGCCGTGTGGACCTGGATTTGTCGATGGTAGAGATGCCATTCTTCTAGCCGACCAACTCCTTTATGACGGAGCAAATGAATGCCTCATTTGGAGTGCCTTTGCGAAACGAGGGCTAGGTTTAAGTGCAGATCAAGGTTCAGTGCAAAGTCGCTCTGATGGAACTGCAGCTTTTGATATTCCAGCAATTTGTCAAGAGGTATTTACTGCCCCTACAGCAGCTTTCACAGTTTTGGCAGAAACGAGTTGCACAGGAATTGTAGAATTCTTTGACGAAAGCGAAGATGTTCCTCAGTCTTGGTTCTGGGAATTTGGAGATGGAAATACAAGTGATGAACAGAACCCAATACATATTTACGAGGTGCAAGGCTCTTATACTGTATCGCTTACTGTGACCAATACTTTGGGTGAAGATGAATCAATCGAACCAAACTTTATCAATTTCAACGTTCCTTCAGAACCTGAAGTCGATGGGGTTTCTGGATGTGCAGGCGATATAGTAGAATTGACTACTTCATCTCCTGACGGAAATGAAGTGAGATGGTTGAACTCAGAGCTTGTTCAAGTAGGATTAGGCAATAATCTTGAGATCACCATTGGTGCTGAAAATGAAACATATTTTGCTCAAAATTTTTCAGAGCTTCCGCTAATTGATTTTGCAGGTCCGCTCGACAACGATTTTGGAACTGGAGGGAATCACGGATCGGCATATGTAGGAACGATTATTTTCGAGGTTTTTGAGCCAATAACCATAGAGTCAGCTCTAGTTATTAGCGGAGCGACAGGCTCAAGGTCTATTCGGTTAATTGAAGGCCTGGATAGCGATGGCTCAACATTGCAAACAGTAGTTGTCGATGTGGACTTCACAGGCGCAGGTCGGATTGACTTAGGGTTCGAAATAAACGATCCAGGCATATACAGTATGGGTCTCAATAATGCTGAATTCTACCGAAATGATCTGGGTGCCAACTATCCTTACGAAATTGACGATGTGATGACGATCATCGGTAGTCCTGCAGGTCCTGATTTCTATTACTATTTCTACGACGTGGAAGTCTCTACCAGAGGCTGTGTAAGCGATTTGGTAGAAGTTGTAGCAGAGGTTACAGGAGAAGCTACTTTCAGCTTTGAAGAAAATGATTTGTCGGTCTCATTTACCGATGAATCACCTGAAGCCTCTTCCTGGTCTTGGAACTTCGGAGATGGAAGCACATCAATGGAACAAAACCCAACACATACATACGCTTTACTAGGAGTTTACGACGTAACCCTTACCGTTGATGACGGCTGTTCGATGACTATGAATATTCCTGTAGGAACAACCTCCACGGATGAGATTGGTGCCGCCAGAGGTTTCTCTGTTTATCCAAATCCAGCTTCTGGCATGGTGTTTTTAGACAATCAGCAATTTGGAAGCGACCGTTTAACCGTGCGACTGCATGATGTAAGTGGAAAAGAAGTTATAAATCAAGACTTCGTCGGTGAACGTATTGAGTTAAATCTGGCAGGTTTGAACTCTGGCCTGTACTTTATTTCAGTTTCTGAAAGAGGTGCTAACAGCATTCTTTTCCGAGATAAGCTGACTCTTGTAGAATAGTCTTATTTTTCGCTTATGAAAAACAAGATTGCAAAAGCTTTTGGGGTGTGCATTATAATAATGTGCGCCCCTTTATTTTCAAAGGCTGCTCATATCACGGGTGGAGATCTGACAGTAAAACACATTGAAGGGAATACTTTCGAGGCTACACTGACACTGTATAGAGACTGTGCGTCGGGCGGGGCCGATTTTGATGGAGTTGTAGAAATTACGGTTTTTGATGCTTTGACAAATGAGCACCTGAACGAGCTTGATTTCGTGTTCAATGGTTTTGAAACGATTATACCAGTCCTTGGAAACTCCTGTTTTACACCCGATGTCTGCTTGGAAATAGGAGTGTATCAAACCCAATTTGAATTACCCAATAACCCAAACGGATATTATCTTTCAAAAGAAAGGTGTTGCAGAAATGCTTTAAGTCTGAACTTGGATGGGGCTAATTTGGGTTTTGTTTTTACCGTAGATGTTCCCGATCCAGCTTTGCAAAACTCAACTCCCGAATTTGGTGAGTATCCATCCGAGGCATACCTCTGCTTAAATGGAGAGAATTTCATAGATTTTGGTGCAACAGACGTCGACGGTGATTCTTTGACGTATTCTTTTACCGAGCCATACAATGGTGAGTCAAGCTTTTTTGCACCAAACCCAGCTGTTTCTAGTGCAAAGCCTTACACGACCATTTTTTGGGCACCCGGTTTCGCCACAGATGATCAAGTGGGTGGGGCAATTCCTATGACTATAAATCCTGAGACAGGTCTCATAGTCTCCCAGCCAGATCAGGTAGGCGCTTTCACTGTTGTTGTGCAAGTTCAAGAATTTCGAGATGGAATATTAATAGGCACAGTTAGGCGAGAATTGCAACTAACTTCTACTGTCTGTGTGGTAGATCTTCCCTCAGTCATTAACACCCCAAATGGCGATACAATTTTTGATGTATTCGCAAATACGGGGATCTGCATCCCGATAGTTGTGACCGATCCAAACATTGGAGACACTCTGTTTTTGCAAGGAGCGGGGACTATTTTGGATGGCACGGTCATACCGCAAGCTGTTTTCCCAGACGCCAATGGGTTCTCTACCATTGAGCAAGAATTTTGCTGGTCGCCTGTTTGCGAAAACTTACAGGACGATCTCTACATGGTTACACTTACAGCTTTCTCACGTGGGTGTGCCAATGAGGTCTTGATTACAGAACAGGACATCTACTTCAACGTAATTCTAGAGGTAGATGAAACCACCTTACTCGAGGAGCCTTTTGGTGGTGAAGTGACCATCGATCTTTACGATCCTTCGACACATTGCTTTGATTTTGTTTTTGTCGATCCCAATGAGGCCGATACTATATTGGTGTTTCCCAACTCAACTATCTTCGATTTACCAAATGTGGATGAACTTGAAGTAGAGGTTGATCAAGAAACCGTCACCTTACCGTTTTGCTGGAATGTTATCTGCGAGGATGTCAGTGATGCCCCTTACTTCGTCAATTTTGAAGTAATCGCCACTAACTGCGAAGTGCAAGATACCGTCAACTTTTCGGTGCCTATAAACGTCGTTGTTCCACCTGATGAGGCTGCCACCTTTGTGCAACCTTTTGACACGATCTACTGGGAGTTTTACGCCACGGATACTTTCTGCATGCCAGTCACTTTTGTTGATCCCAATTTCTTCGATACCCTTGAAGTAACTGCTGCTTCTGAAATATTCAATCTGCCTGGAAACCCAGCTTTCATTGATACACTTGAAGGATTGATACAACTAAATGGTGACCTGTGCTGGGTGCCTCAATGCAGCGATGTTCGCCAAGAGCCTTACCTAATCAATTTCACTGGAACATCAAAAAGTTGCAAGACCAATGAAACAGTAGAAAAGACCGTTGTTCTCTATCTCAACTTACCACCAGAGGAGGCGCCAGTGTTTGAATTGCCACTCTTCGGTTTTGAAGTGGACCACAGTGTAGGTGATGACCCGATTGATTTTACTGTGATAGTAACAGATAGAGATTCATACGATACGCTCACTTTAAGCGCTCAAGGAGCTGTTTTCAGCGATGTGACCAACATTGCTTTGTTCGAAGGATTCCCTGTTAACGTAGGGTCTGTTTTTGCGCAATTCACTTGGGTGCCTGATTGTCCTGATGTGTCGGTCGATCCTTACTTGGTCACTTTTACGGTTGTCTCAGAAAGTTGTCAAAAATCAGTAACCAGAATTTTCGAAGTTCCAATAAGTGTGACAACTCCTACGATGGGTAAAATAAAACCAATTCAAAATATTTTCACACCAAATGGTGATGGGCTAAATGAGGTTTGGACAATTGAAAACAAGAATGACCCCTGCTTACTCAACTTCAATAGTGTGGTCTATGATCGCTGGGGAAAGGAAGTCTTTCAAAGCAATAACCCAGCATTTATTTGGGAAGGAAACTACGGCAATGGAAACGATGCAAGCGAAGGTCAGTATTTCCGCACCATTGAGTATTTCTTTAAGAATGCCACTCAGAATTACAATGGGACCATTACCCTTAGTCGATAAAAATAGAACCCTCATAGTGTGAAACAAATTATCGGGCGAGCCGTAAGATGCTTCGAGCAATTAAGCCCCCCTTTATTATCACATTTTTGGTGCTTACCATTATGAACGGCGCGGCAAGTATTTGATACTTGTCGCGTTCTTCATTTTTCAACGCTCATCTAGTCTTGTCCAAGATTCATTTCTCCCAAGTAGTCCAAACGAATCGATGCTTCCACGAAGTTTCAGCGTGTTGTAGTCATCCAGCTCCATCGAGCCATAATAAGTCTTTCCTAACTCTGCGTCATAGACCGTTCCATCCACCCATTCTTCATCTTCAAAAACAAAGTCTTTCATAATCACCATCTCCAAAATTGGTTTGCCGTCAGGATCAGTTATGGGATTGCCATTTTCATTGTAAGGCTCTTCTAGCCAAGTTACTTTCCCGAAATAGCTACCATCCTCCTCGTAAATCCGAACGTAGGCATCCTTATCTTGAACTAGCCATAGTCCTAGGACATCATCAGCATTTTGAGCAAATAGGGTAGTGGATAGAAGGACTAAGCCAAGGCTTAATAATGATTTCATGGGTGAGGAGAATTATGAAGAATCTGTAAAGCAAAAATAAACATGAAAATCTAAATTGGTGATGTTTTACTATATTGATGAAAATCAACCCCTAATCTCATGGTCAAAAGTTTTACTGGTGTTCGCAAAGCTCCCAAAAAAGAAATCCAACAGATCTTAGCTGAAGATTTCATGACATCGAAGCTTGTCACTTTTCATCCTGATCAACATATGGGTGAGGTTTTCAAAATGCTTTTAGACAAAAATATATCGGGAGGTCCTGTAGTCGATAATGGAAAGCTCGTTGGAATAATCTCTGAAGGTGATTGCCTCAAAGAGGTTGTCAAAGGAAAGTACAATAACTCACCAAATAAAGTTGGCACAGTTGGCGAATTAATGGCGAAAGAGGTTCATACTATACCACCCGATATGCCAATATTGGAGGTAGCACATAAGTTTTTATCCCTTAAAGTGAGGAGATTTCCCGTGATGAGTGAGGGGAAATTAGTAGGACAAATCAGCCAAAGGGATGTAATGCGAGCCGTTCGTGAGTTGAAAAATGAAACTTGGTAAAAAAAAGGGTTTGTAATTGAACTTTTTCGGCTTTCCTTTGTCAGTTCATTGAGAAATACTATTTTCATCACCAGTCCGAAAAATTCGGATTGATAACAGCAAAAATTATTAATGGGTAGATCACACGAATCCTTCAGTAAGAGGGAAAAAGAAAAAAAGAAGAAAAAGCGAAAAGAAGATAAGCTAAAGCGTAAAGAAGACCGACAAGAAGATGGCGGTGGCAAAAGCTTTGAGGACATGATTGCGTATGTAGACAATAAAGGAAACATCGTAGATACGCCGCCAGATCCCGCCGAGAAGGAGGAGATCGAAGCCGAAGACATTGTTTTAGGTATTCCACCAAAAAGCGATGATGATGAGGTAATGGTGAATGAGGGTACAGTCTCATTCTTTGATGATTCCAAAGGTTTTGGATTTATCAAAGTCAAAGGTTCTCAAGAAAGTCTATTTACCCACGTATCCAGACACGAAGACGAAATCAAAGAAGGAAATAAAGTTTCTTTCGACGTTGAACCAGGGGATCGCGGTCCCGTAGCTGTCAATGTTCGAATTATGAAATAAGAACTTCTTATTGACGATAATGATCCACTGTGAAAGCAGTGGATTTTTTTTGTCTCATGAATTCATGTTGTACAATCCATTGATTTTAAAAAGAAAGGCATTTTAGGAAGTGTGAGGAGGCTCTTATAGCAGTTTCGTTTGGGTATGTACCTGGAATTAAAGCAGTAGATATAAGGAATCAATATTGCCGCCTATATTAATCTATATTTAGCTCCCCAACGGACAGCAGCTAGAATTAAGCAATAGCTTGAAGTGCACTGTCTGCCTGAATCACATCATGAACAATAAAAAAGTACGTCAGCTATCTGCAATAATGTTCACTGACATAGTTGGTTACACTTCTTTGATGCAAGGCGATGAGGCCAAAGCAGCACAGGTCAGGAATCGGCACCGCGAGGTGTTTCAAGAGCAACACGAAATATATCATGGTAAAATCGTTCAGTATTATGGAGACGGTTCACTCAGCGTTTTCAGCAGCGCCATTGAAGCCGTAGAATGCGCGATTGCTATTCAGAATAGACTGCAAGAGCCCGACCCCGTTCCGCTTCGTATTGGCTTGCATATGGGTGATATAGTATATGACAAAACGGAAGTATATGGAGATGGTGTAAACCTTGCTTCGCGAATTGAAAGCATGGCTGTATCAGGCGCCATTCTTTTATCAGGGAAGATCAATGATGAGCTCAAGAATCACAAAGAAATCACTACTTCTTTGCTGAATAGTTTTGAGCTAAAGAATGTTGCCGAACCCGTTGAGGTATTTGCAATTACAAACAAAGGGATTACGGTACCAGCGCTTTCCGACTTAAAGGGCAAGCAAAGCCCGATCAGTAAAACCATTGCTGTGCTTCCGTTTGTGAATATGAGCTCCAGTGAAGACAATGAGTATTTCAGCGATGGTATCACTGAAGAGATCATAAATGCTTTAGCGAAAGTCAACAGCCTGAAAGTAACTTCACGGACGTCCTCTTTCTTTTTCAAAAACAAGAACATTTCGATAAAGGAAATTGCGAACGAGCTTGGGGTTTCAACCATTCTCGAGGGCAGTGTGCGACTGTCGGGTAATACGCTCCGAATTACCGCGCAGCTGATTCAGGCCGCGCAGGATTTTCATTTTTGGTCGGAAACATGGGACAGGAAACTAGAAAACATATTTGAAATTCAGGATGAGATCAGCCTAATTATCGCTGACAAATTACGTGAGCAATTTGGACATTTTGAAATCCAAGAACACCTAGTCGAGAAGCAAACCGAAAGCTTTGATGCCTATGAATATTGTTTAAAGGCAAAATTTCATGAAAGAAAGTGGAATTCAAAAGATACAAAGACCGCTATCTCTCTTTATGAAAAAGCCTTAGCGCTGGATTCAAATTATGCTGAAGCCCACTTGGGATTGGCCGAATGTTATAGCTTTCTGGGTACAACCACATCTATACCTTTTGAAGAGGGCTGGGCAAAAACAATTAACCATACCAATCAGGCACTGGCACTCAATGGTCAGTCTTCTGGCGTTCATTATCAATTATCAAATCAAGCTTTTTTTATTGATGCTGATTTTAATAAAGCACTCATTGTAGGGAAAAAAGCAATTGAATTGAATCCCAACAATGACCAAGCTCAGCAAAATATTTCATTTTTATATACGCTTTCAGGAGACCTAGAAAATGCGCGCATTCACCTTGAAATCGCAGTGAGTATAAACCCACTGTCCGAAGAGACGCTGTTTTTTAAAGGCTATTACCATTATATGATTGAGGATTATGTTCAATCCTTAGAAATGATGGAGCAATGCTTATCCACGAATGATAAAAACATTCCTGCCCATTCTATCAAAGCAACCAGCCTGCTTCAACTTGGCAGATACGATGAAGTCATTCATTATTTTGACAGCATTCCAGCTGAAATAATCATTCCTGGAGAAAAAACTGGAATTGTCGGATTGGCATATGCCTTAAAGAAGGATGTGGTGAACGCTTCCATCTATTTGGAAAAACTAATTGCGCAATCAAAAGAGGTCGATGGTTTTGCCGCAGATTCCTACCTTTTTATGATGTATGTAGTGATGGAAGACCTCGACAAAGCTTTTGAATGGGTCGCACAAGGAATTGAAAACAATTCTTTTATGCTTTTTCTGCGATTTGCAGACCCCATCGTTAACCCTTTGAAAAAGGATGCCAGGTATGGTGCGTTTAAGAAAACGATTTTTCAGACAAATCGATTGGAAGAAGCAGCCAAAGAAAAGACTGCTTTATTGAATGCGAATAAGTCGGATGAATATTCAATGCGATTGTTAGCGCACCTTTCAGAAGATGAGCCTTTTTTAAATCCTGATTTATCCTTGCGTGAGTTAGCTAGTCAGATTGAAATTCACCCCAACCAGCTTTCGTGGTTACTCAACAATAATTTCGGTAAAAACTTTAATGAGTTCGTCAATCACTATCGGGTGGAAGCATTCAAACGCGTTGCAAAAGACCCGAAGAATGCGGCCATTACCATCATAGGATTGGCATATGATTGCGGTTTCAACTCCAAAACGGTTTTCAATACTTACTTCAAAAAGGAGACTGGATTGACTCCCAAGCAATTCCTTAAACAGTAGCGCCTGTCTATAAAGTCCGTTTTTTTCCTTCCACTTATTCTTAAAAAAGTCCCTTCGACGGGACTCAGGACATCGCATTGACCACAGTCAACTCCTTGGTTTTTAGAACTGCGTGCGCGTTGCCATCGAGCTTTCTAGTTCAGACGCTCGAATCTGCATGGACAAACGCAATATAGTGTCTGTCTTTAAAGTGCTTCAGAAGAAATAGGGGTTTCTACTTGTATTGAATACAGTCCCTTGGACGAGGCATTATTCTATTAGCTTTTGTTTTAAATCCATTCTCTCATGCAAAACCCGCGTAATCTCGACATAGTTTTCATTTAACGTTCGGTAAAAAATGATGTGTCGATTCGTTTTCATTCCGAGTAGACTCTGAGTAATACCGTCATATTTTTTACCTAAGCTTGGATTGTCTGCAACTTCTTGACAATCTGAAATAATAGATTCATAATATTTGTCTGCTTGTCTTTCCGACCAAACTTCAAATGTATAGTCCCAAATTATTGATAAATCCTCAATAGTTTTATTCGTCAATTTAAACTTAGCCATCAGAATGCTTTTTCGCTTTTAGAGATTCTAGATGTTTTTTTGGGTCAAAGTCGTGCGCGATTCCACTATCAATTCCATCTTGAATTGCGCTTTTCAATGCAATCACTTTACTTTCTTCCTCCTCCAATAATCTTAACCCAGCACGTATAACTTCGCTAACATTTTTAAATCGGCCTTCACTTATTCTACTTTGAACAAATTGGTCAAAATACTCTCCGAGAGAGATTGAGGTGTTTTTATTCATTTTGCTACGTTTAATTCAAATATACCAATAATTGGTATAAAAGACAATACTTCGAATTACACACATTACATGGACTAAGGTGAATTCCATGATTACACCCTTTGGTTGTGAAATCGCTTCCCTAAGTATTCAACACTTCACGCGCTACTTCGGCAAGCTCAGCACATGGCAGTAAATCTCAGCAAAGCGCCCCTGCCTTTGGTATACCTCTGGCTTGATATAGTGACTTGGTCTAGCGAGTCGCCTATCGAACTTTCTAGGTCAGCCGCTCCAATCTGCACGGACACTATTAATCGTTCGTATTTATAATTCCGAACGTGTACATATAATGCCGAACGACTAGGCCGACTGATGTCCTGATGTTTGCCCAAGAATAAAAAACCATGGATGCCAATTCAAACTAACTGGCGCAATGGTTTTACAAATCGCAAACAGATGAAAAACTTGATCGCAACCACATTTTTAACTCTGCTGTTCACCCCATTTGCTTTTGGCCAGGAACTCACTCAAACAGTGAGAGGCAAAATCGTTGACACCGACAGCCAGCTGCCATTGATTGGTGCCATTGTAGTCATTCCTGGAACCGACCCTTTGATTGGTGCCGTCACCGACTTTGACGGTGCGTTTAGATTAGAGAATGTATCCGTAGGTCGGATTACACTGCTATTAAGCTATGTAGGCTATGGAAAACAAACCATTGCAAACATCGTGGTGAACTCAGGTAAGGAAGTCATCCTGGATTTGCACATGCAGGAATCAGTTTACAACTTGAACGAAGCGGTTATCACAGCAGGAGAAAACAAAGGACAAGCCATGAATGAGATGGCGCTGGTGAGCGCCCGTTCCATTTCAGCAGAAGAAACGAGTCGATATGCTGGTGGCGTGAATGACCCATCGCGAATCGTATCGAGCTTTGCAGGAGTCGCAACCGCTCAGGATGGAGGCAACAACATCATTGTAAGAGGCAATTCCCCCAAGTATATTCAGTGGAGACTGGAAGGTGTTCAAATCACCAACCCGAATCACTTTGCCGATCAGAACTCAGCGGGTGGTTCAATCAGTGCGCTAAACAATAACCTATTGGCCACCTCCGATTTCTACACTGGAGCGTTTGCCCCCGAATATGGAGATGTTTTGTCTGGAGTCTACGACATCAAACTGCGGGCAGGAAACAACGAGAAGTTTGAATCTACGTTTGGCTTTGGATTGCTAGGTACTGACTTTACAGTTGAAGGGCCATTTAAGAAAGGATACGGAGGATCTTACTTAGTCAATTACCGTTATTCGACCGCTTCAATAGCTGGAGACCTTGGTTTGGTTGATCTTGGAGGTGTCCCGAATTTTCAAGATGCAGCCTTTAAAATTCTGCTACCGACTAAAACAGCAGGTACATTTTCTATTTTCGGATTGGCGGGTCAAAGTGATTTTATTTTCGAAGATGTCACACCTGAATTGTGGAACACTCCTGGTGATGGGAGCATGCGAGCTGATATTAACGAAGACTTCAAGAAAGAATCCTACTTGCTAACTACAGGGATAAATCACACCATTCCTGTTTCTAAAAATAGCTTCTTGAAAACAAGCCTATCCTATTCGAGCGATGGAATAAAAGACGAGGTTTTCGAGTTAAAAACCATTGATCTATATGATAGTAATGGTGAGTTTTTGAGCGATTCGGTGAGTAGTCGAACCTTGAATTTTGATAGTGACCTGCGCAATTCATCCTACCAAGGAGCAATAACGCTTCACAGCAAACTGAGCGCAAAAAGTAAAATTGAAGTTGGTACCAAGTACTCGCTTTTTGCTTTCGACTTTAATCAAAGTCGTTTGCAAGGAGATGTTCCCACTCGATTTACAGTAGCTGATTTCGACGAAACCATAGGCACTATTCGAAATTTCGTTAGCTGGAAACATCGGCTCAATGAAGACATCACGGTCGTTGCAGGAATTCATAACATGAATGTGCTACTCAATAATGAAAGCACGATTGAACCACGGCTTGCTGTTAACTGGAAATTGAACGGTACCAATTCAATTCATGCGGGTTATGGCAGCCATAGCACCATGGAAAGCATTCACAATTATTTTGCGAAAGTGGAATCGGAAGATGGCACAATCACTCAGCCAAACAAAGATCTCGAGCTGCTGAAAGCACACCATTTTGTGCTCGGTTATGAAAAGCGCTTCTCAGAAAACTTAATAGGAACCGTGGAATTGTACTATCAAGACCTGTACAATTTACCAGTCGAAAACTTGGACACGAGCTATTATGCCACCATCAATGAAGGCCTGGAATTTCAGTACGTGGATTTGGTGAATAAAGGAACTGGAAAGAACTTCGGGGCAGAATTTACGCTGGAGCGATTTTTTGATCGCTACTACTTTATGGTTAACGGCTCGATCTTCACTTCTACATACAAATCATTGGAAGGAGTAGAGCGTAATACGCAATACAATGGCAATTATTTGGTGAATGTTTTAGTTGGAAAAGAGTTTGAAAATCTTGGAAAGAAGAACAACCAAACACTTGGCCTTAATGGCAAGCTATTCTTCGGGGGTGGCAAAAAGGTGCTTCCATTACTGCGAGATGATCAAGGGAATTTGACTGTGGATGCTGAAAATAATTCATACTGGGATTATGATAGGGCCTATGAAAACAAGATTGAAGACATCTACCAGATAACGGTATCGGCCAGTTACAAATGGAACAAGCCCAGAGCCACGCATGAGTTGTTTCTGAACATCGATAACCTCACCAATACTAGAGGAAAACTATCTGAGTATTATGATGAGAGTAAAGAGAATTCCATTGGTTATGTAACTCAGTTTGGCATCTTTCCCAACCTCATGTACCGCGTACATTTTTAGTCTGAACGAGGACTCCAATAGAATCCGAGCCCATAAGCAGGGCAGGAGAGGTGGCCTTGCTTGGCCCGCTTCTCTATGCCACCAAATCCAATAAAAGTAAACACATGAAAAATCAAGAATCAATAATTCAGTTCAGTAAATCAAATCACAACTCAAACACACAAATCATGAAAACTACATTCATCACTTTTTTAGCATTACTAATGTTCGCTCTATCCAGCCAACCATCCATTGCACAGACTACAGAGTCGAATTCTGACCTGGCAATGAAGTCGACGGAAGTATTAATGTCAATGCTCGAAGATGCTCCAGACATTCAAGCCTACTATAACAATTCATACGGATATGCTGTTTTTCCTAAAGTGACAAAGGGGGGCATAACCATCGGTGCGGCAGCTGGAAAAGGAGTAGTGTACAAGAATCACGAAATCGTTAGTGCGTCAAAACTCAAACAATTTACCCTGGGATACCAATTTGGCGTACAGCAATATAGCGAAGTTATTTTCTTCCAAAACGAAGAAGCCTTCGCGCAATTCATGAATAAAAAAGTGAAGCTCGATGCGCAAGCTTCAGCCGTGGCATTCAAAGCAGGGTCTTCTGGCGATGCAACGTTTACATATGGCATTGGAATTTTCACGCAACCCATAGGCGGGTTGATGTTTGAAGCTGCCGTTGGGTTGCAATGCTTCAAAAACGAGCCAATCAGCAATTAAATTGACAAGTTAGAATAGGATGAAGCAAAGCCACCTCCATTACAGGGTGTGGTTTTGTGATTCTGTTCTCGAAAGTCAAATCTATTCATGATTCAATCAATCATACTAGCAGGTTCAGACCTGAATCACAAAATTTCGAGTATGTGTCATCTGCACGAAATATTGAATTCTATTAAAATGCTTAGAATCGTCTAAATATTATTTGACTTAGAATGTGGCCAGGGTACTTGGTTCGGGAGAACATTAGATTTCTGAATTCAAACTAAGCACAAGAAGCTTTGCACGGAAAATTATATATGGATCACAGTTTGTTTCCCTGACAATAGTCTCATAATTTATATTATGTTAAGTAGGGTTTTTCACCCCACGTCCACGCCTATTCTTTTTGAAGACTATCCCTTGCCGCGTAAAGCTCATCCAGTATCTCTTTCTGGTTGGCTAGATTGACTTCAGCATCTCTAATGATCACACCTTTCTCGTTGATGTCGTTTCTGATCTTCTGCCGCATTCCATCACTGTTTACCTTCCCGAGATTTCCCTCTAACACTTTGATTGCGCGTTCTTGTTCCTCTATGATCGTGAACTCGTGGTGCTGACGGTCTTCAATGGCCGTTACAGCGCGCTCTAAATCCTTAAGGTGTTGTTTCTCCGATTTTGGTCCGATATCTGCGCAACCAATCGCCAATAAAAAAATCAATGGTAGTATATACCTCATGTGTTCCTTAATTCTATCGCATAAATAAACCCATTACAGACGTAACGGGTTTACTTAACATAATATATTCAGTCTTGTTTCTTTATTCAGCTTTTGCTGCCTCCACTTCTGCTTTAATCTCTTGGTACTTCTCTGTCATATCCAAAAGAGCGTATAACTGCTGCAATGAAGCCATGGCACCCATATCGCTTGGATCGAGTTCATGAGCCTTCTCTAGGTGCGGCAATCCGATCTGAAATTCTTCTTTGGCCTCAGTTCTTTTTGCTTTGTAGGCATCGTTGTCCTCAATTTCATTGGCTGCATTGTTCATCTCTACACCATTGTTGAAATAGAATGCTCCCAAATTGTAAACAGCATCAAAGTATTCCGAATCGATTTCAATTGCCTTATCGTAAGATTTGACGGCCTCTTCAGTATTTCCAAGTTTCTCATTTACCACCCCTAGCGAGAAATGCAATTGCTTGTTGTCTGGCTCCTTTTCGATGGCCAACATAAGGTTGTTTTTGGCTTCATCATATTTCTCGGTGTTCAGATAGTAATTCAATTCGTATACGATCAAATCCGCATCATCGGGGTATGCTGCTCTACCTTCTTGAATAATGGCTATGTATCCTTCCGTATCTTCTTGGCGCTGATATAGATTGGCCATATAGAGGTACATTTTTGATTCTAAGTAGTTAATTTCAGTAGCCTTTCGGTACTGAGCTAGGGCCATTTCAAAATTGCCATACTGCTCTGCCGCCAACCCCGCATTGTAAAGCGCAAGTGTATCTACTATCCCAAGATTTGCTGCGGCCTCCTCGCCTACTAAAAACAGCTTAGCTGACTTTTCAAATTCAGAAGCGTTGTAAGCGGCTATTCCCATATTTACAGAAAGGTTTTGGGCTTGTGCTAATCCAGAAAGGTTTTCTTGTTTCCATTTGTTCTTAACGTCAAGCTCCATGGCCTTTTCAAAAGACTCTATGGCAGTTTGGATTGCATCGGCCTTGTCAATTCCTTCGTAGTCGTTCTGAGCTAGACCCGTATAGATTTGTCCGCGGTATCTCCACGTCTTGTCGTCAACACTTGTTTTTGCGTCAGTTATTGCTTCGTCGATGGGTTCTTTTGCTTTTAAGAATTCACCATCGGTCATGTAATTGTAGGCAGATACTCTCTTTGCGCTTTGGGCGAAGGTAGTGGCCGCCGCCAAAACAAGAGTAAGAAGAAGTAAAATGCGTTTCATGGATTTCGTTTTTGTTTGTGAGCTTGTTGACAAAGTACGTGCCAAGTAGAAATTAAACGACTCGACATGGGCAAAAATAAGGGTTTAGAGTGCTTCTCCAAAGAATTCTTAAAATAGTGCCCATTCAGCTGATGCAAATGATATTACAACCTCTGATAGAACGTAAATCAACTAAAATATTTCGAATCGCAGGTAACAAAGTCTTTTAATTTTTAACCACTTTGGGTTTTTAAGGGGGATGATTTAGCTATAATTTCAGAGTTGATTCCATTGCGCTCGGTGTAATTTGCGGCTACAGATCAGCAGAGTTCAGGAGGCACAGAGCACGCAGAGGAAAAGGGACAATTAAAGCTCGAAGTCACGAGTGCACGGAGGATCGCTAGCGATCAGTCAGAGCAAAGAATAGAAGTTTCTCTCTACCTCTGTTGTCTCATCAATCGCTCTAGCGATTCTCTGTGGCCTCAACATCATGAGCTTTGCACTTCAATTTTCTCCGCGGGCTCGGTGTAATAGGCAAAAATGTCGCCAATCCGGAATCATTTCAAATCACTCAAATCTGAACATTGTTAATTCCCTATTGCAGCATTGAAATAGCGTATCTTTGCGCCCGAAAAAACCGCCTACAGCAAATGGAATCTATCACTGGTTTTGCCATTTTAGCCTTCACTTCATTCTTTACGCTCATCAATCCCCTCGGGACGATGCCTGTCTTTATGACCATGACGGCAGGTCTCGACAAGAAGGGGAAAAGGCAAACTGCCATTAAAGCCGTATTGGTCGCCTTTGGAGCCCTGCTCTTCTTTGCGCTTACGGGACAACTCTTGTTCAAGTTCTTTGGTATATCTGTCGATAGCTTTCGAGTCGTGGGTGGTATCATTTTCTTTATGATGGGATACGATATGCTCCAAGCCAGACTCTCTACCGTAAAGGTTCGAGAGGCGGATAAGAAATCATATATGACCGACATTTCGGTCACTCCTCTTGGTATACCTATGATTTGTGGGCCTGGCTCCATTACGAATGTGATCGTTTTGATGGACCTAGCGGAAGGGCCTACTCAGCAAGCCGCATTAATCGGGACTGTTGCCATCGTGCTGGCATTGACTCTCGCTATTTTGATCAGTTCGTCAAAAATCAGTGAAAAACTTGGTGAGACGGGAAACAAAGTGATGATGAGAATAATGGGGCTTATCGTAATGGTAATCGCAGTGGAGTTTTTATTCAGTGGTCTACGTCCAATTCTCGTACGAATCATCCAAGAAGGAATTGCGGCTTAGCGATCAAGCCACTCTTTGAATTCTTTGGTCTTCTCTCGACTGAGCACAATGTCTTGGTCCTCCCAATCTTGAAGCTTGATTTTGAGCCTGCTATTCGAATAACTCACCATTTCTTCTACCGCCTCAAACCTGGCGATGTATTTTCGGTTTAATCGGAAGAAATCAGCGGGATCGAGCATGGCGGCAACTTGCTCAAGAGTATAGTCCACCAAATAGTTTTTTCCTTCTATGCTGCGCAAGTAGGTTCCTTTGTTTTCGCTGTAGGCGAATGCGGCTTCAGCCACCTCCAGCGTTTGAAGGCGATCCCCCACCCTTGTCACAAATCGCTTTTTGTACTTGTTTTCGTAATCTCCTTTGATCTGTGCTGGCCATTCGTTTCCAAAAACCTTAA
>Ga0222686_1000254_pt1 | contig 20642 bp, 31 predicted proteins | sample AntAcemetage1159_FD_181400 | JGI IMG/M metagenome (GOLD analysis project Ga0222686, IMG submission 181400) | Saline water microbial communities from Ace Lake, Antarctica - #1159 | ecosystem: Environmental > Aquatic > Non-marine Saline and Alkaline > Saline | place: Antarctica: Ace Lake...
CCTGATATATCCATTCGGACAATTTTGGGAGGATATATCCGACAAATCGGTCTTACACGGAATCTTTTAATTACGATGTAATTTGGTGCGTTGTTGCGAAAAAAATATGTAAAATTTTTTGATAGATGAAATAAATAAAAATAAAAACAATTACTTTGCAAGAACTACACCAAAAACTCAAAGATAAATATAAAGGTGTTGATTTAACAACAACGCAAATTTTTAGAGTAATAAAAGACAATAATATTACTTTGAAAATCACAAGAATACGACACGAACCAGTAAAGCGTTTTGGTAAATATATTGATAAACATCAAGAAATTTTATGAAGAAATAAAAAAACATAAAATAGAAGATATTATTTGTATTGATGAAACAAGTATAAAATCATTACAAAAACGAAATCACTGCTATAGTAGTAAGGGTAAGCGTTGTGTTATAAAAACACAATCTCAAGAAGTATTCAAGAAATATACGGGTATATTTGCTATTTCTGTAAATGGGGTTGAAGGTTGGGATTTATATGAAAAAAGTGGAATAAATACTGATAGGTTAATTGAATTTTTAGAAAAGTGTATTACATGAAAATATAAGAATAAATTAATTATTTTGGATAATGCGAGTAGTCATAGAAATCAAAGAATAAAAGCTTTAGTAAATAACCACAATAATATTTTATATGCTGTTCCATATCAACATTTTACAAATTCCATAGAAAACTACTTTAGTATGTTGAAATCACGATTACAAAAGTTAGATGGTTTAACACATATAAAATTAAAAGAAAATATTACGAAAGTAATTAGTGAAATACCTACAGAAAAATATAAAAATATTTTCAAAGGTGTTTATGAAAGACCAGAAAAATATGTAACAAAAAATAAAACCAGAAAAGTTAAGAAGAATTACTTATAAAATCGGCGTTTGAAATGTAAAAAGGTGTAAAACAATTTACTTTTTATTCTTTTTATGCTTTAAGATAGCATTCACGATTTCTTTTTCATTTTTACCCAACTTCTTACAAACGTCAAATGCTGTACGATATTGATATGACATTCCATCCATTTCTTCAGGGTAAAAAGATATATATTTTTTGAATAATAAGCGTTCTACTTCTTTCTCTTTCATCGATTGAATTTTCTTATTACGCTTATCTGTATCGAATTCATTTTTAGATAATGTTTCGACTTCTTGAATAAACGATGGTTTTCTACGCTGAAAGCATTTCATATCATTTAACACCAACGAATATATTTGGATGATAGGTTTCATAATTTGATTCGTTATGTAAAATACATAATCTATTTCTAATCCTTCACTTTTTATAAAATCAGGTGTTTCTATTTTATCACCTTGTAATTGTTTATTTTCATTTTTGATATATACAAAAGGAATACGGTCGCCGGGCGAAGGTTTCTGATCCCGCGCACCCATACGATTTGCTAATACGCAATGTGCGATTCGTGTAGGGTTTTTGTAAAACGAACGCAAAGATTTTGTCACCACTAACTTGTCCATGATTATATTTTCATCTATGATATTTTCTAACATTTTATCTAAAAATAAGATGGATTTTTCAATGTCCTTTTCTTTCATTAAAATGTCGATGATTCCGCCATATACGTCTTTCACAATAGGAGCGTTGTCCCGTCTTTTCAACACAATACCCATTGATTTACGACTACAACTATTTATATCATCTTCGTATAACATACCTACATATCGCTTTTTTGATAACAAACAAAATGGCATAAATGTTTTCTCATATTCTAAGTCATGTGGTTCTTTTAAAAACGATGTACATAAATGTCCTGCTTCTTTGGCAACTTCGATGGTCATATCTAACAATTGTTTATCTGGCAAAGTATTATTCTTTAAATCTTTGAAATTAAATGTAAAGAATACTGAATCCGTGTCGCCGTAAATGTATTCTGCATTGCTTTTCATTTTGCCATATTTTGTATCTACAATAGTATTACCGTATACATTTTCAATAATTTCTTTGGCATAAATCAACAACGTTCTTCCCACAGAAGTCGTCGACGCAGCAACGTCCATTTCATAAAAACTGCTGGTTTTTGCTCCTGTTTGACCATACAAACTATTCGCAGTAATTTTGATGCTCAATTGGCGCTTGTCTAAAATATTCTTTTTGAACGGGTCGGTTTCTTTTTGCATTTGCTTCTTGGTTGCTTTTCGGGCTGCCAAAAGTTCTTGTAAAATAGAAGGCAAAATCGCCTTTTTATTGTCCGGAAATTGGGCATATCTACAAATTTTATAACCAGTCAATTGTTTTGTTGCAGCACTTGTAGGTGTATTGCGCACGTATTCAAACGTATCGTATTGAATATCTACGTATTCATATTCTGGTAAATTGTCGTATATAAAATTAGAATGTTCGTCTTTTATACCAGTCATTTTTTCGCGACCTTTTTCATCTTTTTTTATGTGGTCGTTTAAATCGAATTCTTTCGTCCATACTTTGCTGTCATGTGAAATGTTTTCACTAATGATAGACGACGGATAGAGTGAACTATAATCCACACACGCAACCGGATTATTCAAATACAATCCACACTTAGGCTCTAACACAATCGCTCCTTCATACGCATCCACATCATTTCCCTTGGAAATCAAAGGCATAAGTGTATCTTTTTCGCGACATTTTTTTGAAATATAACTTGTTAATTTAATGCCTTGTCCTCGTAACACCAAAAACTGAATGGGAACGCTACATAATTTACTCATTTCACTAAACGTGGTCAATACATCTACTTTTTGAAAGATTTGATGTACTAAATTACAATCTTGAATACAATATTTGGCAATGATACCACGATCATGTGGTCCTTTTTTAGTCATTTCAAAAATATCTTTTGGTGATACATCGTCTTTGGACAACCCCCAACTGAACTTTTCGTGGATGTCCAATTCTTCGTTTATTAGAAAGCCATCGTCATATAATTCTATAATTTGAAATTTCTTACCATCCAAATATAATTCACTCGAATGATTGTGAATTTCAAAATGAACATAATGTAAACGCTCTAACCCTTTCATATTTTTACTATAAATTCGAGATTGTCCTTCTTCGTTGTTTTCATAGCGTATTACTTTATCACATATCAAATAAGACGACACATAGTCCAATTTGTAAGAAGGTAAATTAAATTCTTTACGCATATAGGTGTACAAATCGATTTGTAAACGTCCACTCATCGGAAGCATCTTTAAATCATAGGGACCAGAAGCTAACACAATAGATGTTTCAAATAATTTGGTACTTTGTTCTTTGTTTCGTCCTAATACCATAAATTCGTCCATACAATTCAATTGATTTGCACGTTCATACATAAACGGATAATCAAACCCAAATATATTATACCCAATGATAATATCGGGGTCTTCTTTCATAATAAGACGGCTCCACGCACACAACACATCCTTTTCTGTAGAATAACACTCCAATACATTGTCTCCAATATTATGTGAATCATTCAAACAAATACAATGGTTCAAATATGGTTTTTCTTCTCCGTAATTCACAAACGTAGAACCAATGAAAGTCACTTGGTCGCCTTTTAATTGCGGGAATGTTTCGTCCAATACATTGGTTAAATGTACGATTTTATTTGGTTTATCGATTGTAATATCTTTTAACATAGTTAACACATCGTTCATATTGATTTTTTTTAATTTAACATAACTACTTTCTTCGTCGTCTTCGTCGTCTTTTGAAAATATTTCTTTTAGTTTGTTTGCCACCACATAATTGGTTGCGATTTTCCGCTTAAACAATAATTCCATATGGGATTCAAATTGTTCATATGTATAGGATTGTTCCACATAACACTTGTCTATAAGCAATGTATCTTTGAACCCAAATACGTTTTCCAATAGTTCTCGTAAAATATAATCATAATCTTGGACGTTTTGATGCTCTAAATAATACACTATGTCATACGCCACTTTTTTGTAATCTTTGGCTGCTTCTGGGAAATCACCGTGACTGCTGTTGGCTTCAATATCAAAACTACATATTTTATAGGGGACCATTATTTCTTTGTCCAACGGATAAATATTCTTGTAATCACAATTAATGTCTACATCCATATGCGTTTTTTTCATTTTATTTCTAGAAAATCGTTTCACTTCAATCCAACCTGACGGACTAATGTTTTGAATATGGAAAAAACGCAACAAAGGTGGAATCATACATTCGTATATTTTGGTATAAGCGTTTTTGTATAAATATCCCTTATTTAATTGTTGCGTATCTTTTTCATAATAAAGCGACCGTAACTTATACACGAAAGACATATTTTTACAAGAAATATATATGAAATTATAATATTTATTGGCATCAAATCCATATAATGATTTTTTTTTAACCCATTCATATGAAACAATATCCTTGGAACCATACGCAATACTTTTATTTGGATGTTGTTTCAAATGCTCTATGAATTCATCCGTTTTATGCTTGTTCCAATCATTGGATACTTTGATGTATACAAATGGGGTAAAATTATGTACCATAATAGAATATGTTGTACGGTGTTCGTCTAAACCGTACATTTGAATTTTGAAGTCTTCATTGAAGTCGGTGACTTGGAAGTCGAATATCCGTATTTGAAGCGCCATAATAATAAAGTTAATTTATGTTTAAATATCAATTTTTATTTAAATTTCTGTTTCTATTCTTGTTATAAACAGCAGACGGGTACACATTCGTACTACGAATACCTACACCGTTTCTTGAACTATTTTCTTGGTTCATTGGTGTATTTTTTACGTATGAATTTTTTACATAATTAGGTTTACATATGTTTTTTATGGTAAAATACAAAATGATATTTATAAAAGGTAGAAAACTTAACAATATATACATTATGTTTTGTTCGCAATGTTTTACGGTTTCATTTACGGACAATATGGCAGGTACAATCCATAATAAAAAAAGAAGACCCCATTGAATCATACCATCGAACTCCATATCAATAAAAAAAGCGTTTATGATTTCACTAAAGGTTTCATTTGATTGTTTATCCATATTTGTTATTTCAATTGTATTCTTGGTAGAAGACATATATATAGTCTAAATATTAATTTTGTACTGATCGTATTTATCTTTTGTCCAATTTGATATCACGCGCGGCGTAAGCATACCGCTATTCATGTCTTCCGTAGAATATACGTTATGGTTGGCGTCAATATATTGATATATACCATTGATTTCTTCTAACCAAATCGTGATTTTATTCATAGGCGCCAATTCAGAATGTTCGTCGACTGTTCCGTAAGGAGTGCCTTTTTTATGCGTGCCACAAAAACAACAATCTTTCTTTTTCTTACGCGTACAACGTTCGTTATTCAGGCGCAACGCCAAGCACCTGTCGTAATTCGGAATTTGATTCTTAATTCGTTTACGCTTCTTAAAATCGTCGGTGTCGAGACAAAGGGTCTCATAATCAAATATATAATGTAGAAATTCTTGGGTCACATCGTTACCTTCTTTATCACTGACTTTATTGTCCTTAAGCCAAGTTTGAATACTTGTCTTAAACTCTTTGGAAAATTCACAAATCTTTTGCTTGATATTGCGCTCCATTGACGCAATATATAAAATACTTTTAAATCAATTTTATAAATACGGACTTGTAACAATAATCGATATGAAAAACAATAACACCGAAAACCAATACACGTACATACGTGAAATATGTGCGTCCAATCCTAAAAAAGTAATTATATCTATCAATACATTGTAAATCAAGATTAAAAACAATACCCATAAAATAAGTCTAGCAATAGAACTTTCAAACATAGTATATTAGTTTATTTTTTTAAAATGAATTTTCTCTTTTTCTTCCACTTGACGATTCTCTTGGATATAGTCACATATTTTCTTGGCTTCGTCTTTATTATTGTTGTGATATTTTTCTAATACATCCATTAAATAAGCTTGATTGATCCCTTTTTTTACTTTGTTCTTTGTATAACGAATTTGTCCGCTGGTGACATCGATACAATCCAATTCATTTTTTTTCATAATCTCAGACAATTCTTCGTTTACCTTTTTTTTGGATAGTTTCAATTCTTTCATTTTCTTTTGTAAACCATTGATTTCTTTTTCCAATTCCATCCAAGTTTTAATAGTGGGTATAAGTGAATTTTCCATATAGATTATAGTATTTTGTTTTTAAGCATTTACACATTTATGTTTTTAAGCATTTACACATTTATGTTTTTTAATTTTGTCATAATGTCCATTGCTGCCCTTGGTTCACTCATAATAAGACCGATTGTACTTAGAATCGCGGATCTTTGTTGCTTCGGATCTGTACTTGCTAAATTCTCAATATATTTATGATCTAAACGTTTTTTTTAATAGAATCATTACTTATGATTATTTTATGAATGTCAATGGCGTGTTGTATATCATTTGGTAGTTGTATACCACTTGACATAGGTGGGTCCGATACAAAGTATTTTTTATATGTAGCATTAGATATAGCATTTTTTATGTTTTCTATGAATGGGAACAACTTACCATCTGTAGGAATTGATGGGGGGCAGCTTTTGAGCCGCACTTTGGATTTCACTTGCTTTAGCTATAGCCACACTTTGGACTTGTTCCAATTTAGGAATTGACGGGACAAGCTTTTGAGACGCATGTTTGATTTGATTCGCTTTAGCTCTAGCCACATTTGTGGCTTTAGCAACTAAATTAAATGGATCCCTCCTCTTTTAATGTTTCTTCTTTTCACTGACTTAGTCTTTCTATATGATCGCCTCACTTTTTTCTCCTAGTTTGCCCTTTTTGTTTGCGCGTTTTACCAATATACTTAATAATATATTATACTTGAATCGTCCATACATGAGATGAATCATTTTATCCGTATTATTATCGTTAAAACTTGTTCATACTTAGTATTTAAAATGTTTATCAAATGTGCTAAATATTTATACAAGGTCTGTTTCAAGTGGTTCCAAATTTGTGTCTAAAGCAAATTCTATTTTATATATCATTAATCGAACATTCGCAAGCGTCTTTTTTAACATAATGTTTTAAACGCTTTATGTTTTGATTCAATATTTACATACTAAGCAGGAACGCCTTCATTATTTATCTTCATTGTTTATGTTCTCTCGCCTAGTAATAATTTGCTTGTTTGAAGTTTAATGCTAAACTACGATAAATGTCGTCACGATTCTCTTTATAACTGTTGACTATTTTTGGACCACTTCCTTTAGTTTTTCAATTTACTCATTCCTCTTCCGCTTCATTGTCCTCAACCGCCACCTCTCCTGTCGTCTCTGCTGTGTTCGCTGATGCCAAGGCCGCCACCGCTCCTGTCGTCTCTGCTGTGTTCGCTGATGCCAAGGCCGCCACCGCTCCCGTCGCCGCTCCGGCTCCAGAAGTCCGACTATCCAAAGCATAAAAAATAAGAACAATATCCTTTTCGAGGCCTTCCAAATTTGCCCCGCCACCCTCAATTTCCATTTTATATATCATTAACCGAATATTAGCAAGAGCTCTTTTTAAGTTATCGCCTTTCATAGCTGCGTGCAATTCTGTATTAGCGGAATTTTTGGTTTTTTTCTTTTCTTTATTCTCATTTAACAATAATAGGAAATATCCCACTTTTATTTCATTAGTTATCTCTTCAGAAGTAGCGGGGGGCAGGTAAGAGCTGCCAATTGCTATTTTTTTTCTTCTCTCGTTATTTAACGCTAAAACACGAAAACCGTCGTGTTCTTTCGGGTCGTACTTGATTTCTCCTTCAATCCCCAACAGTGTTTTCATCTCTCCGTCACCTTTCTCGAATAACTTTTTAGCTGTTTCTATTTCTAATTTACCCAGCACCTCCCCCCCACCCCTATAAACACGCTGTGTTTTTTTTCCATTGCGCTTTTTAATATGTATTTTCGGTTTTCCTTTCAACGTAGGCATTATATTATACACCTATATTATTTTTAGAATGTATTTTACAATAAAGGTCGCGGTCAGCGTTGTTCTTACAAGGTTGTCCTGTTTTACAAACGCCTAAACATTTACGTTTGAGTTTAGAATGTGAAATACAATAACAACCATGCGTAAACAAATGTCCGGGCGAAGAACACAATAAACACGTCAACAAAGGTAACGTTTTAGAAGGGTGATAATTGATTTTTGTTTTTTTTTCTATCCCTTCTAATTCATAATAAGGGATGCCATGTTCATAAAATGCCCTACAATATGGACAATTGAACCCTTTCGTAGATGTTTTCTTTTGCTGAATGATTTCGTGGTACAAATAAATATATTCAAACGAATGATTACAAGGTAATTTAATTTCGTGTTCCATAGTTTCTTTGCTAATAAGGCATAATTCCATAAATATATTATGTGTATATCTTTATATTATGTCAAAGAAACTATGGGGAAATATAACTTGGAAGTTATTTCATACGATGACGATTCGACTGAAAGATGATGGCGAACAAATTCAACAAGCGCTTGATTGTATCACTGTCATTTGTAAAAATCTACCTTGTCCGTTGTGTTCTCAAGAAGCCATTTCATTGTTGAAAAAATATAACATAAAAAACATAAAAACACGCGAAGAGTTTAAGAAGTTTATATGGGATTTTCATAATAAAGTCAATTCAAAATTAAAGCAACCGATAGTGGAATATAACCAAGTGGATAGTTTACATAGTGATAGTTTAAACCACATATTAAACGAGTTTTTCAAAAAATACAAACAAATAAAACACAATACAAATATGATGTTGTATCAATTTCACCGAGAAATCATCGTGACTAAAACGCGGAAATATTTTCTGGAACATCGCGATAATTATGATTTTGTTTAAGATAATACTGTGTTTTTATTTACGCTACATACAAATTTTTGTGCGCTTGGTTTCATACAAGCGGTTCTACTCGACTCAAAATCGTTGTAATATAAAAACACCTTGGTACTTTCATTTTGAGACAAAATAAAATAATACACGATTCCCCAAACAAATCCAATTAGAGATCCTAATAAAACACCACGTACGTCAGTACACGAAATATAAGTAGTCCGAGTGATAGTATCCAATGAAAACATAAATACAAAAAATAGTACCAATGGTATATTAAACATGTTATAACTTATCATAGGAACCATCAAATAAGTAAGCGTAAATATATATAGAGAACTATTGAACGATGGAACGGTAAACCCGACACTAGATGCGAATAAATTACAAAACACTGGATTGGTAGTTTGGTTGTTTGTATTGGTACTATTTAATACATTGACCATGACAAACAAAAGAGACGCTCCAATCAAATAGAAAAATCCTTTGAAATTCGAATTGAATATAGAAAGAGACACCAACATAAACATTATAAAAAAAGGGCCTATTAGCGTAATAAATCCAAAAATACTGGTTAAATCTTGTTTCAATACTGGTTGAGGTTCTGATGTCACGCGAGGAGGATTCACGTTTGATAATTGAATAGTCATAACTTATAATAAATAAATATTAAAAATAAAAACATAAATGTAATAAATGGGTATACCTAGTTACTTTTCTTATATTCTAAAACATCATAAGCATATACTGAAAAGGAACAATATTGTTTGTCATAATTTATATTTAGATGCCAATTCTATTATTTATGAGCATTTGAATAAAGAAGGTAATATTTACGAACACGTATATCATTCTATTTTAAATTTACAAAAATTGTTTTCTCCTAAAAAGACATTTATATGCTTTGATGGCGTCGCGCCTTTAGCGAAAATGGTTCAACAAAAACAAAGACGATATAAATCTCTTTTAACTAACACTATTTTGGGGGCCCAAAGTGACACCAACAAAATCACGCCTGGCACATTATTTATGAATGAATTGAACACATATTTGCGTGACAAAATGGACACACATACCATATTAAGCGGTACAGACGAACCGAGCGAAGGTGAAAATAAAATATTTCACTTTATGCGTTGTGAATCGGAAGACGAACACCATATCATTTACGGGTTAGACGCGGATTTGATTATGTTATCTCTTTTACAACAAAACTATAAGATTTTTTTATATCGTGAAACCAAGTATTTCGAATACTTGAACTATATAAACAAAAAATACGACTATATTTTGGACATAGACCTTTTAGGAAAACAAATCTGCGAAATTGTAGATGTGGAAGAATATTGCTTTTTATGCTTTTTGTGTGGGAACGATTTCTTACCCCATTTTCCGTCCATCAACATTCGTAATGGAGGCATCGAATATATTTTACACCATCATAAAAAAACAAATGTAAAGTTGATTCAAAATGGACGCATAATATGGAGCGAACTCTATAAGTTGTTTTATTCTTTGTCGAAAGACGAACAAGCAATGATCGCAAAGCAAATTATGTGGAAACCAACACGTAAACGAACCAATATCACACACGCTGACCGACTGAACCATTTGCCGTTATACGATACTGACGAAGAAGAATATTTAAACCAATATCCAGATAAATACAACGAAATTTTATTCAAACAAAAAAACGACGAAGATATTTGTAAAAATTATTTAGAAATGTTAGAGTGGACGTGGGCATATTATAAAGGGGAAGACGTAGATTTATATATGTATTATCGTATGCATTACGCGCCATTATTTAAATCGTTGCTCCATCATTTTCCGTTGTATGGCGAAAGTTTTTTAAAGACCAAAAACACCACTTATGTCAACCCGATTACACAATTATTATATGTGTTGCCTTACGACGATTTTCATTTGATTCCAACCCAGAATATGGATCAAGTCTTGAAAGAATTTCCTTATTTAAAAGTAAAACATTATGACATTCAATATGCTTTTTGTCATTTCTTTTGGGAAGCGCATGTGGATTTGAATTATATACCGGTCAAAGCACTGGATAAGTTTGTATTAGAACATAAATAATATTGTACATATGTAATGTTTCAAAATAGACACGACTTTAAAGAATTTCTAAAAAATAGTGACAAAGAAGTGACGATTCTTAAATTCGGCGCCAAGTGGTGCGGTCCTTGTAAGTCCATTGCTCCTTTTGTGAGACAAATGTTAGACACATATAAACACGGCGACTTCCGTTATTATGAAGTCGATGTGGACGAATATTCAGACACCTATGCTTTTTTCAAAAAGAAGAAAATGCTGAATGGTATACCGGCGTTTTGTGTGTATTATAAATCCAGATTCGATGAAGACACGTTTTATGTACCCAGTTATAATGTGACTGGTGCAAACAAAGACGCCATTGAACAAATGTTTAAGACTTGTTTGAAAAATATTTAAAGTAAACCTATATGATATATTATGAACTATATCAAGATGATGTATAAAAACTTTATTCAAATGAATTTTATACAACGTGTCCAAAAACCACTTGGGCGTTGGCGAACTGAAAGTTGTCCGAAAAAGTTGGACTATAAAATTCATTTAACCAACGAAGACCATTGTGGTCCTTGCGGACAAAGCCCCAATAAGCGACCGCGATTTTGAGGTGGATTAATCATACGTTTTCAACATATCCGCTCCATGTTTTATACGACTTAAATATTTACGTGTTTTTAAGTTGGACTTTTTGTGGTTACACGTTTTATTTGAAGGTTTGCGATAAAAACGATTCAAATATCCTAATTGTTCATATATAGACAATATATATCCATAAGGCTGTATGCATTGATTCAATAATTTACTTTCTTTGTTTGTTGGTTTGGCTTGTATGTTATAGACCGCGTGATAAATCGTCGGTGCACATATATAACTTTCTGTGCGATACAACAGAGCACGACTAATCCAAACGTTCAACGTAGAATAATTATTCACATACGCTTGATGTACTTTTTTCAAATGATTATAATATGCGTTTCGTCCTTCGTCGTCATTGTCAAATATTCTTTCAAAATAGAACTATCGTATAATGTTAAATCTATGTTGTCGATCATTTGTTGGGTGGTTTTATAATTCTTCTTATGTCACACGAAGGATGTTTCGCATAATAATATTGAATTTTATTTTTTACAATTCCACACAACACATAGGACAAACATTCATTAAAACTTTTTTGGTCCATTTTTAAAAATGCCTCCCCCTTTTTTAGAAAATAATCCGCATACATTTCCACGTCTAAATCCAATGATGTTGGACAAATGTGTTCGGCAATAAATTGAAACCAGTTGTTACACGAATTACCAAAATAATTGTCCGCGATTTTGAGGCGGATATATAAAATGGTTAATTTATTACAAAATGACAATATAGGTATTGAAACATTAATTATACCATTACAACAATTGTGTTTAGATTTATTAAATGAAAACTCAAATGTTTATTAAATCGGACATTAGGATATTCAATTGAATTATTAGATAATAAAAGTATTCCGTCTGATTGTGATTTAGTAATAAACAATTATTTGTATGACATTAAATGTACCTATGGTGGAAAATATGTTTATGAAATTTTACAACTATTGGGTTATGCGTCGTTATTGAATTGTAATTCAAAATTTATAAAAAATAAAGTGGATAATATTTCAATTATTAATTTGTTACAAGGATATATTGTGAATTATGATATATCTTTTATTACGAAAGAACAAATGATTCATTATCTAAGGATTTTAACAAAGTAAACTTTTCTATTTACCCTTTATGTAAACTATAATACATTTTCTCTATTCTACATAAGCATATAATATACAAGACGTTCCTAAAAAGGATAATAAGAAATACAAAGGAAACTCGCGCAAATTTTGTCTCAATTTATCTTCACTTATATTTGCGCTGGGTTTTTCCATTTCATTCCATAATCTTACTCCTTTATTGTCTTTTTTATTTATCAACGCATTTTTGTATCCTATATATTTACATAAATCATTTGAAATCCAACCCAAATAATCGTCAGGATATATACGTTTGTAATTGTTTATAAAGTAATCTATAATTTTATCTTTATTGTAATCTTCGTCGCAACATAGGTCTCTTTTTAGACAAATATAATCTGTCATAGAATGTGTTTGACATTTTTTCATTGTTTTGTTAACGGGTATATATATAAAGATATTTGTTTATATTGGTAGAGGCAAATTATGTGAAAATTGATTTGAAACCTTATATTTAGTTATAAGTAAATGAACAAATCGCAATGTAAAAAAGAACTCAATCAAACGGCTCAATGCAAAAATAAAAAAATACATATCCCAAAACCAATTTTAAAGTGGGTTGGCGGAAAAACACAAATCATAGATACACTTATTACAAATTTCCCTGTTGAGATAAATAATTATCGCGAAGTATTTTTAGGGGGAGGCAGTGTTTTATTAAGTTTATTGTGTTATGTAAAAAGCGGACTTATAAAAATACACAATAATATATACGCGTACGATTCGAATGAATCCTTGATTTATATCTACAAAAATATTCAAACACATCATCACGAATTATATGATACATTGAAAACCATTATTATGGATTTTAATGAATGTGGAAATGGAGACATAAATAGAACACCCAAAAACATAGAAGAAGCAAAAGTGTCGAAAGAAAATTATTATTATTGGGTGAGAAGTGAATATAATCGTTTAATGGATAAAAAAAGTATTTTAGGTTCAGCTATGTTTATATTCTTAAACAAAACGTGCTTTAGAGGTATGTTTAGAGTTGGACCAAACGGATTCAATGTTCCATACGGGAACTATAAAAATCCAGAAATTATAAATAAAGAACACTTAGAAGAAATCCATATGCTAATAGAAAATGTAGTATTTGAATGCTGTGATTTTAATAAATCGTTAACCACAAATATACAAGAAAATGATTTTGTATATCTTGACCCTCCATATGCCCCTGAAAAAAAAACTTCATTTGTAGGATATACTAAAAATGGATTTAACCTAGAACAACAGAATGATTTATTTAAATTAATACACGTTTTAACGGATACAAATAAAAAAATAATGTTAAGTAATGCTGATGTAAGTTTAGTACGTGAAAACTTTACAGAAGAAAAATATAGCACTATATCCATTTTATGTAAAAGGTCCATTCATTCGAAACATCCAGACACAAAGGCGAAAGAAGTTATTATAAAGAATTATTAAACCATATATCCAATGTTTCAAAATAGTTTTCATCGTCGCCAAATAAAACCGAAATATCATGTTCATTAAATATGGTATTCAATATTGTATATTTTTTATGAGTTGAAGTAAATTTATTTTTCAAAAAAGAACTTACACAGAAACCATAAAACACCACGAACTCCGTTCCCAAAACTAATTCATATTCTCTTTTAAGCGAAGGACCAGACCATAATTTTGTTTCGACCGAACCTTCTACATTTTGTTCTTTTTTTTCCAATATTTTTATTACTTTTCTACCACTTTTATATTCAATAATATATGCTTCATCAGGACATCTAAACAATTCTATTTTGTATTTATTTTTCATATACATTTTTAGCACATTTTGTAATACAAACACAATTGTTTTATCTTCAAATGTTTTTGATAAGTAATATGCTTTCTTGGTAAAACTATGTTTGGTGTATCCCATTTCTAACAATCTTATTTGGTTATTCGTTTTTTCTTCAAACTTTTTTCCATAATAATTTGTATTTGCGCCACCCGCACCTGTACCCTTATTTGTTTTTTCTTCGTTTATCACACTCATGTTGTAATACTTATATGTTATGAATCCATTTCAATTTTATAATTTGTCTCTGTTAGAATAAAAACAACAAAAAAATAATATTGAAATAACTTAATGAGTTTAGAATCGCTTTTATCTATGTTTGATTTAACTATTCCTTTTAGCGATAATGATTTGCGCGATGCCAAGAAAAAGGTGTTGATGTTGCACCCAGATAAACATGTAAGAAATCCAGACATGAAACATCATTATTTGAAATATTTAGACGGATACAAGAAATTAGAAGCCGTTTACAATTATACAAAACATCACGTATCTAGCGACGACATACCTATTGACGATACGTTTAAGAACTACATAGACAAGAAAAAATATAAAAAAAAGGATTTTCTGAAACACTTCAACCATATGTTTGAAAATATTCACGTAAAATCGGGTGACGAAGCCTATGGATACGAACAATGGATACAATCCAATGAAGACATTTACGACAAAGATAATATCGAAAAGTCGCGTCAAATGTTGATGAAAGAAATGGTTGTGGTAAAAGAACCAGTACCTGAACAAGTGTTCGGGAAAGTCTATAGTGATTTAAAAGAAGCTCATAAACATTCGATCATAGGTATAGACGAAGAAAAAGTGTTTCGAGAAACACCCAAGTTTAAAAACGTTCAAGAATATCAAATACATCGCGGAGAAACCATCGACCATTTACCGGAACCGAAGCAAATATTACAACAAGAATATAAAAAAAATACACACGAATCCCTTAAACTTGCGTATGAATACAAAGAACGAGAAGAACAAATGGAGAAAAAACAGAAAGACTATAATTCTAGATTTTTTAAATTAGACTATATATAATGGTTGAAATCACAATTATAATGGTTTTACTTTTGATATTTGTGTTATACAATTATAGAGACACGTACAAAGAACTTATGCGAAAAATAAAATCCGAACCTTTGGATTTAAACGACTATTTTTTCAAAGATATACAACATTTAAAGCATTCACCCAAGCGTAAACTATGGATTCATTTACCTCACGAAAAAAATTCTCGCAATTGGAGACAAATAAGAGGGTCTTACGATATGAATTTAGATTATATTGCTCTGTGTGTAAAATCTATCATTGATTATTGTGGACAATATTACGATATTATTTTATTGGACGATTCCAACTTTGCTACGTTGTTAGGCGATGAAGTGGATTACCAAAAATTATCGGGTGAGTTGCTTGAAACCTATCGCAAACATTCTTTGTTGAATCTATTATACACTTACGGTGGCGTTGTCCTTCCATGTTCTATGTATATGCGTAAATCTATAGTTAGTTTAGACAAATTAAATACGTTTTATGTATGCGAACTACCCAACCAAGGATTAAATTCTACGCTTGAAACTTATGTTTATTCGACCGCGATTATGGGGTCGAACGCAAACAATCCAATTTTAGGTTCGGCGATAAATTCCTTTTCAAAAGATTTGACCAATGAAACCCAATTTTTTACAAAATCGTATTTAAAAAAAATGGATATTCCCGTTTTAAATGGTAATATGTATGGCGTCACAACCAGCGACAATAAACCCATATACTTAGAAGATTTAATGGAAAACAAAGACATCGAACTAGACCCAACTCACGTAGGACTATACATACCTCACGACGAATTGATGCGACGCCATAAATATAATTATTACGCACATTTGAACGCCGAGCAAGTATTAGAAACGAATATATTCATATCAAAATATATGTTGTCTAATAGTATATGAATCTAACGCACTATTTATGATTTGCGTTTTGGTGAGGCTGTCACTTGCGTGGGCGGTATATATGGTGATTTTTAAACAAATACGTTATGCGTTTGCTTTATTGTATGTGGGTATTGCTTTAGGGTCTTTGTATCAATATATTACAAAAACACGTAAAGTTGGTGCGTTTCATAACAAAGTGTGGTGGGATTATTTAAGACCGGTTCACGTTGTCTTGTTTTCATTGACGGCTTATGGTTTGTATGTATCGTATCCTTATACGTATATTATTTTGCTTTTAGACACGTTCATAGGCGTATTAGGGTTTATGCGTTATCACCTATAAAAAAATAATAATCAATGTAATACGTTGAATTAACATATCTTATTTTATAGTAAAACGAACCTTTTGTTTTCTTAGATATTTGTCGAAACGTAGACATACATTTTTTGTAAGTACTTACGTCCGGATGTGGAATTATTTTTTTAAATCCTTCTATATATGGTTCCATACATTCTTTAAAGATAAACGACCTGTATTTTTCAGAATGTATGTAATATGAATTATCAGGCAATTGTTCCCCCATATGTTTCAAACAATCTTCAAACGACATATATATTACGACATATAATATCATTTGTAAAAAACACCAGTCCTATTTTATGGTCTTGTCCTTCGTAAATATCGTTTATATATTCACATAACAATTGTATGATTTTATAATTCACAGGATTCGGTAATTTGTGTTTGGCATATTCAAATAAAAAATAATATATATCTAAAATTGAAAACCCTTTGTCGTAATAATCAAACAATATTGTAAACGCTTCTTTTATTTTTTTTTGTTGAATATATTCAAAATATCTTTCCAATTGAACATCTTTGATAATCTGTAAATATTGGTTTCCTTTGGGTAAAGATGTTTTTTTCATTAACTTGGTATAATTCAATAGATTTAATATATAGTCGGGATTCATATTGGTTTGCTGAATGATTTCATCTGGGTCTTCAATGGTAATATTTTCTTGTTTTCCTAATAATAAAAGTAGTTGTTTAAATGGTTCATAGGTTAAAGGCAAAAAATCAATCAGAATACAACGGGTCAATAGTGTCTCATATACTTTTTGTTGGCATTCGCTACAAAAAATAAAAAAGGTATTTTTATGCATAATATGTTTAAAATATACTTGGACGTTTTCAGGTACTTGTTCTAAATTATATATGACCACAAATTTTTTATAATTGGTCTGAGATTTAGAAAATAATATAATATCGTTGTTGGACGAACCCAAGTTTAAATCTTTGAAACAATCTACTTCCAATATGGATCCATTGGGCGGGCTTTCATCAAATGTGACTCTATAATATTTTTGAATAATAAGTCCAATAATTTGTTTAGGCACATGTCCCAATAACATCAAATTCATAGTATGTTGTTTTATACACGTTTGGATTGTCGACAATATATGGTCTTTGTTTTCCATAATAAACTCTTCCAAACATAACGGGTTATATTCCACTAACTTCATAAAGAACTTTGCTCGTTATATTTAAATAATAATTAAATCTTTACATACTATGAATTATTATGATATATTAGGGGTAGATAAACACGCGACTGATATAGAACTGAAAAAACAATATCGTGCTTTGAGTTATAAATATCATCCAGATAGAAATCCCGAGGGGTACGACAAAATGCAACAAATCAATGAAGCATATGAAACACTCAAAGAACCTTTAAGACGACAAGAATATGATATGATGTCGAACCCACTGGATTTACTTTTTGAAAAATGGTTTAAGACAAAAGAAAAAGTGGACCCAATAGAAGAATTATTCAAAGACGATTTCAAAGACGTATCTCCAACGTTGGATGTGAAAATAGAATTGACATTTTTGGAATCGTATACAGGAATACAATTTCCTGTTTTAATAAAAAGAAATATCCAAAAAGGGCGGAACCATCACGAATGTGAACAAGAAAAAATATATTTAGATATACCCAAAGGGACCGACGATGGAGAAATAATCATCCTTACAGGTAAAGGGCATTGCCAACAAGGAATATACAGCGATTTAAAGGTTTTTGTAAAAGTATTACCTCACCCCTATTTCAAGCGAAACGGATTAGACCTTATATATAGACAAAATATCACATTTACAGAATCTATATGCGGATTTTCTTATTCTATTTTACATTTAAATCAGGTATCTTTAAAACTAAAAAGTAGTCGTGGTAATATTATTCAAAACAAAGAAGAACACATCATAAAAAATAAGGGATTTATGCGGGACAAAGATGTCGGCAACTTGGTGGTCGTGTTCATAGTTCAAAAGACTAAACCACTTACCGAAACACAAATGTCTACTATTGAGAGTGTATTTAAAACATAATATTCGACGGACTTATAAAAACTGGGTTTTGTTTGTATCGGTTTAGACATCTATGATATAAGATAGATTCCATAAAACACCGAGATAAATGCCTACAAGAACAATGACAATGAACGTCATTGCTTGTTTCTTCGACCACATCACAACAATAAATAATTAAATTATGAGGTTTTGAATGACTATGACGACTACAACATCTACATGATAGCATTTGTTTCAACAAAATATGTTGTTCTTCTTTGCTAAACAAATCAGTTATAAACATATCTAGTGAAGAAGGATATTCAGTAAGTCCACAATATATATTATAGTCACGACGAATACATTTTATATTATTCTCAATTTTGAAATTATTTTCATCAAAATGACTAACAATTTCATTCATATAGGTTCGGTGTTCTGGGTAGCCAAACGAATAAATTAACCGTATAAGGTCATCGTTTTTCTTTACTTGTTCCATTTTGCTTATTCTAATGTAGATAATTTATTTTCAATTTTTATTTTCAATTTTTATTTTCAATTCTTTAATTCGTGTATCATAAAAATAAATATTTATACAATAAAAAAGATAATCCTGGGTGGGATGGCACGCATAACGATTATTTATTTATGGATGAACGTGAATTTAAACACAATACACGCCGTTCGGATAAAACACCTTATTGTGTAATAAATTATCCGGATAAAATTTTGGAATTTTATCCGGAAAATATACATCTGAAAAAAAGCCCAAATATCAAATCATTGCTGAAAAGGAACCGTGTGATAATACAATATGTTTGCACGTGCTCGCGAATTGTATTGTTTTAACGGGGTCTTCTTTGAATAAAATAATTTTCGGATACAATGTTTGTATTTTTTTAATTAATTCGCTATTAAAATCATCTGTTCCAATATATATATTGTTTGGCATTTTGGAGTCTAACATTTTAATACAATGTATATAATAATCCACGCCGACGTTATAACATGTTGCGTGATGTAATCTTATATGTAAAAATACATCATTATTATGCTGATATCTTTCTTTATAAGTATTTTTATCTATAATATGGTCTTTTTGTTCTTTTAGATGTCTATGTATAATATCGGTTATTTCTTGACTTTGAAAATAATCGCGCATGAAATCCATATTATGGTCGACTGAATTTATGTTTTTATAATAATCCATATAATTTGAGTTATTTATAGTTTTTGTTTTGGAATAGCGTTTGGTACCTACAAATAATTCTATACCTAATATATTGTTTATTTATAAAAATTAGAATATTCTACATACAAATCATATTTTTTGGCAAGAAAATTCAAAGCTAAATTACGAATAATTTGATTACATAATCTTCCAAATCGTACATCATCGTAAGTTTTTGACATATATACAAAAGTATTATTAAAATTGAACTTATGAAAGAATATTACGAAAATGCGGACTTTTGTTATGATGGTCAATGATATGTTTCAATAAAAAGTGTTCATATATTGTTTATTTTTATTATGTATTCATTCTTAAATATGCGTATTGAAGGGCGTTTCTATAAACAATAAAATATATTCCAACGCGAAACATCCCATGGAACGGCGTTTATCTAAACATGGATTCCATATTAGTGACTTTGGACACATCCCAACGCGAAACATCCCCATGGAACGGCGTTTATCTAAACATGGATTCCATATTAGTGACTTTGGACACATCCCAACGCGAAACATCCCCATGGAACGGAGTTTCTCTAAACATGGATTCCATATTAGTGACTTTGGACACATCCCAACGCGAAACATCTCCGTGGAACGGCGTTTCTCTAA
>Ga0222686_1000301_pt1 | contig 17725 bp, 24 predicted proteins | sample AntAcemetage1159_FD_181400 | JGI IMG/M metagenome (GOLD analysis project Ga0222686, IMG submission 181400) | Saline water microbial communities from Ace Lake, Antarctica - #1159 | ecosystem: Environmental > Aquatic > Non-marine Saline and Alkaline > Saline | place: Antarctica: Ace Lake...
GAACCATGACTTACCCAACAACAATTCCCTCCTTTCTGCTGGCGGCAGCCAGCCAGATCACCCCGTGCAAAAAAAGTAATTCTGCCAACAAAGGAAAAATCGGATGACCTACCCAAATTCTATTCCCGCGTTTCGAGACGCGCTACTGGCCTACGATCCTGACGCAGATCAGGCCGAGGCGATTTATGGCGCACAGGAACAGGCATCGATTGTCGTGTCCTGCGTCGATACATTCAGAGCGCTGCGCTCGGTAGATGAGCTATCTCAGGCCGGGCTGTCGCTACTGCTTGGATCAGCCTACCTGATTGCATCGGGTGGCTGGCATGGCCTCGCAGGTGAGGCGACCACGCTCATAGGGCTTCGGTCCTCGGAACTGATTCCCGAAGATCCAGAGGACCCAGTGGTTCCGGAATGACGCGTTTGACTGCCAGAACGAGTTTTGCAGGAGAGAGTGATGATGATTGAAGTGCCGCAACATTTGCGCGCCTCTATGGTGCGTCAGGACTTCACGGCGGAGTTCCTGAACAGCGTGGGAAATGACCCGTCAGTGCGGCCCTATATCGGCAACCCTGATAGCGGTCCGGTTGATGTGTCTAATTTGCTGGATACGTCTGTATTCCTCGTCACCGATCATGGCGGGTTCGTATTTCACAAACTCAATCCGGGCTATTACTGCCTGCACACGATGTTCCTGCCTGAAGGGCGGGGAAAGCATGTTGCCGCCGCCGCCCGTGATGCGTTCATGTGGATGTTCTGCCGGACGGACGCTGAGGAGATTGTGACTTACTCGCCAAAGGCCCGGCCGGGTTCCAGACCACCCCGCTCAATGGGCTGGCGCAACTGGTACGAAGGCAAGGAATACGACAGCTACCGGCTCGCTCTGATGGATTGGGCGAGCAATGCGCCCGGCCTGCCAGCATGGGGCGAATGGTTCCACGACACGCTTGAGGACGCCAAGGCCGAACAGGGAAGCCCTGTTCCCGCTCATGAGCACGACCCTGCGAATGACCGCTTTGCAGGCATGGCGACCGCGATGTGCTTCCATAACCAGCCTCACAAGGGCGCCTACCATTACAACAAATGGGCGCAGGTCGCAGGCTATGAGTTGATGTGTGATCAATCGGAACCCTCGTTCCGGAAACTAATGAATGCAGATATTGAGGTGATGACATGCCAGTAATAGCAGCGATTGCAGCCGCGCCAATAGCTTCAGCAATTGCCGGATCGGCAGCTGTAGGAGCCGGTGCGTCAATCTACGGTGCCAGCAAGCAAAGCGACGCCGCGAAGAAGGCTGCTGCGGCGCAGAAGCAAGCGTCAGACCAGTCCCTCGCTCTCCAAAAGGAAATCTACTACGACCAGCGCGGCCTACAGCAGCCCTACTATCAGGCGGGCCTACAGGGCCTCTACGGTGAGTCCGGCGTCATGGACCTGCTCGGCAAGGGCGGCGGCGGTGGTGGTCAGCCGAACGCGCTAGCGCCACAACAGCAGACAGGCGGCCAGCCAAACTATGCCAGCGGTACTTATGGGCAGGCACCGATCGGGCAGGCGGCACCTCAGAGCGGAAACAACTGGCAGGGCTATCTGGATGCAAACCCTGATGTGAAATCGTATTTTCAGAGCAATCAGGCGGCGCTGTCCAAGTTCGGCGGCGACATGAACAAGGCGGCTGAATACCATTACAACACATACGGCAAGAACGAGGGCCGCCAAGTCCCGCAATACCAGCCGCAAGCCAACGCACTCGCACAAACGACAGGCCAGGTTGGACCGGCTGTACAGGTCGGACAGGATGGCGCATCGCAGCAGGGACCGAGCGGAACACCAGCGCTTGAGACCGGGCCTTCCGTACAGGTTGGCGTTGACGGCGCATCGCAGCAGGGACCGAGCGGAACACCAGCGCTTGAGACCGGGCCAACGGAAGGGCCAATGACCCAAAGCCTGCGCCAGACGCCGGGATACCAGTTCATGCAGGACGAAGGCAGGCGCGCGATCGAGAACAGCTTCGCCAGCCGGGGCAAGCTGCTGTCTGGTTCAGCCATGACAGCCCTGCAAGACCGATCAATGGGCGTTGCTGACCAGAGCTATCAGCAGAGCGTGAACAACAATTTCAATCTCGCCAATCTCGGCATGGGCGCAGCAGCCCAGATGCAGGGCGCAGGCCAGAACTACGCCAACGGCGGATCGAATGCCCTGATGAATGCAGGCAACGCGCAGGCCAATGGCTACATGAACCAAGCGAACGCGTGGAATCAAGGCGCGCAGGGCGTCGGGAACGCGCTGATGGGCGGGGTTGGCATGTATGGCGGGTATAAGGGTTGGGGATAGAGTAACCAACGCCAGCCAGAACGCCTGCGACATATACGCAGGGAACCTTTAATCCTATGTATGGAGTCTGAACTATGCCAACATTTTTTGACCCAACACAGTCCATGAACGCCTTCGCTTCCGGCGCACAGATGGGCGGAGCTATCCGCAACAAGCAGACGGCTAACGCTTTGGCCCCGATGGTGGAGAGCGGCGATTATGAAAGCGCTATGGCCTATGCGGCCTCACGCGGCGATCTGGCTATGATGGATTATGTCAGGCCGCAGGCAGAAGCTGCGAAGTCCAAGGCGTTCAAGCAGGGCATTGGTAACGCGCTCGCATCGGGTGACTTCAAGGGCGCAACGGCTCAGGCGTACGGCGCAGGTGATATCGATACCGGCATGGCGCTCTACGGCCATAACCGCGCGATGAAGGCGGACGAAATCACCGACCAGAAATCCGGCATTGATTACCTTGTGTCGAATGTCGATCAGCTCATGACGATGGATGAAAACGATCCGAGGCGCGCAGATGAAGCCATGCGGATCATCATGGACAGCCCGTATGGCCAGGATCCGAACGTTGTCAATGCTGTGCAGTCGGCAATTGCAGACGGCATGCTGACGGATATTGAACTGAAGCAGTTCCAGAAGAGCCTTCTGACGCCAGCGCAGCGGATCGAAGGCCAGCGCTACGATGCTGAGACGGAATACAATCAGGGCCGCGATAAGGTTGGCGACGATCAGTGGAAAATGGAGCACGACAGAAAGCTGGCCGCTGACCGGGCCTCCGCAAGTGCCGCTTCTGCCAAAGCCGCAGCGGGGGCGAAGTTTGGTGTGACGCCCGTTTATGGCCGCGATGCAAAAGATAATCGCGTTCTTATCCAAACATCCGATACGGGTGAAATCAATCAGGCCGAACTGCCGGAAGGCGTGACGCTGGAGGACGACCGCTACAAGTCCAGCCAGCGCGCACTCGGAACGGCTGAAGGCAAGAAGGCAGCATACCAGACCGAAGCGGGCCAAGCGGTCATTGCGGCTCAAGATAAGGCCGATCAGCTCATCGCCAATATCGACCGAGCAATTGAGCAGTCTGATTTCTGGAATACGGGCATCACGGGCAAGGCTGTGTGGTCTTCGGACTTCAATGCCACGCTCGACAGTATCGGCGCGAATGCCATGTTGTCAGAACTCCTGAACCTCAAGCGCCAAGGCGGTACGCTTGGTGCGCTGTCCGAGGGCGAAGGGAATGCGCTACGTGCGGCTGCGGTCAATATTACCAAATCGCAAAGCGAAGACCAGTTGGACGATAACCTTGCAGCCTACAAGTTGCAGGTCCAGCGGTCTGTTGACTTGCTGAAGCGGGCTTACGAGGCAGACTATGAGTCGGGCATGTATGGGGCTGGCGGGCAACCGACAGCGACTGGTCAAACGCAGCAGGGCGCTCAGGGCGACGCTGCTCCTCAATCTCCACAATACGAGCAAACCGCCACCAACTCGCAGACGGGCCAGAAAATTGGCTTTCGTAACGGCCAATGGGAGGCAATCCAATGAACGGCCTTCCCGAAGGATTTGTGATTGATCAGCCAGCGGTAGCGCCGCCTGAAGGCTTTGTGATCGACCAAGGCAGCGCTTCCAGCATGGCAAGCCGTCCGCCACAAGTGGACGCCTACCAGCCCGGCAAGGCATGGAACGAGCAGCCATTTAGCTATCGCACACAATGGGAGAACAAGGCCGAAGATGAGCTTTCTGGCAAGGGAAGCGGTCTTTTCGGTATTGCCGATGCCGTTTACGGAAGGAAGCAGCAACACACCGCCGCAGACGTTCAGGCCCGCGCTGAAGAGCTGGCTAAGGCTTCCGGATATGCGCCAAGCTTTGGCGATTGGGAAGAACGCAAAGCCCCAGACGGCAGAACCATCATGAATGCGGGCAATCCCGGCATGATGATCGAAAGCCGTGGCGTTTGGGAGCCGAAGACATATGCGGAGGTTGATGATGAACTCATTGACCTGAAGCGCCCGAAAATGGGCGCTGTCGAGGCGGGCGCGAAGGGTGCCGTAGACATTGCGCAGATGACGCCCGGCATCAAATCAATCGCCAGCGCCTTGGCAACACCAGAGACCAACCCCTACCGCGAAGGCTTCGGCCAGACCAAGACTGCTGCCGATCTTGGCCGTGATTGGGACGTCGAGGCCACGCGCGCGCTGGAAGACCAGCCTTTGGCGTTTATGGGCGGGCAGGGTGTCTCGCTTCTGGCGGGTGGTCAGGGCGCGCTCTATGAAAAGGGCGTTCAGGTGGCTCCGCGCCTTATCGCGCCGTCTATTGCCGCGAAGGCTGGTCCTGCCGCAAAGTTTATTGGCCGGGGCGCTGCCCATTCCGGTGTCGGTGCTCTGGACTATGCCCTGTATGAGGGCATCGCAGGCGCAAACAATGATGCGCGCCTTGAGGGCGGAACGTCTGCGGACGTCACGCTGGGAGACCGCGCGGGCAAATTTGGCGAGGCTGTGACGAACCCGCTATCCTATGCGTTTGGTCCTGCTGCGCTGGCCGTTTCTCGCCTTGGCACGGGCCTTGTGAACAGTAGCAAGAACTCAGTCCGCGCCAGCATCGAGGCCGGTGCGCCGCGCCTGCGTGGCGGTGACATGACGCCTCGACGTGTCCAGGAAGCCCAGCTTGCCCCACACAAGTCGCTGGGGGAGGCCTACACGGCAGGTCTGGAGCGTGTACTGGCGGACAATCCGAACCCGCAACTCCTGACGGCTCTGGAGAACACGCCGTTCCTGAAGAAGATGGTCACGCTCAAGCAGGACGGCTCACCGCTGCCTGAAGGCATGACGCAGGACTATGTGGACGCCATCAAACACGCCCTCAAGCGGGGCCTGAACCCCGACCAGATCGAAGCCGTGATGAAGGCCTACCACTATGGCGGCTATGGGTCAGTCGATGAGGCCCTGGGGCTTTTGTCAAACTCGTCTAAGGTCGAAGGACTGAACGTGGCGCTGGCGAACATTCCGGGCGATGCGCAAGGGGCGTGGCGTGATTTCTTCGAGGCATACCGCACCGGAAGCCCCGAAGTCATACAGCGTTACCTTAGCCGGGCGACTGGCGTGGAAGCGGACGATTATGCCGGGTTTGTCAAAGGGCTTGAGAGGAAGAAAGTCAGTGAAGCATCGCCGCTCTACGAAGCCTCTGCGAGTAAACCTGTCTCGCCGGAAACATGGGACAACCAGATCCTCCCTGCCATCCTCCGATTTGACGGCGGGCCAAAAGCCATCAGGGAAGCAGCAGGCGAAGTCGCCAGTGGCCAGCATCCTGGATCACTCGAAGCCGCCTCAGAACTCCATCGGCTGGCGGATCAGGTGGAAGCGATTCATAAACAAGCAGCTGACGTGGGCTTTGCTGGTGGTCTATTACCCTCAGGACATATTGCTGAACTTTCTCAGCAAGTCGGCAGCGCGGTTGCGAGGCCAAAGCAGGTATCTACACGTGCGCTCATTGAACTCGACAAGTTTCTGGGAGGAAGAGCGAAAAGTATCAGCAAAGACCGGCCAGAGCTTGCAGGAAAATACCGGAACACAAGTGCAGAAATCCGAGGCACCGGACGGACAAGTGGTCTCGATCCAGAGACCGGGTACAACGAAGGGCGGGCGGTAAGCCGCAGCTATAAGACGGCTATTCAGGCCGCTGAATCGGGTTCCAAGGCATTTGCCAACGGAAAGAGCCTGCGCACCCTCGTTGATGACATCAAACTCCAGATCGACGGAGAGATGGATGATCTGGGCAAAGCCGCCCTACTGATGGGCTGGATGCGCTCTGCGGAGGATGCAATCGAGTCCTCTGGCGGGTCGGCGCAGGTTATCAACCGCCTCTATGGGTCAGCCAACCAGCGCAAGAAGATGCTGGCAATGATACCGACTGCCAAGAGCAAGGGACTGCCCGGCGCACAAGGCGACCAGACCAAGCGGATCAACGCATTGGGTGGCGGCAAAATCACGAGCGGGGGCGAAAAGCTCGACCTTCCGTCCATCTTTGACCGCCAGCGCAAGGTTCTGAACGCCGAGAAGCGCATGACAGGCGGATCACCCACCGCAGGTAAAGCCGCCGCCGTCTTTGGTGAAAGCGAGGTCACACGGTTCATTGATGGGGTATTTGATGTTGTCCTGAACCCTGTCGGTTCTGCCAAGACGCTGACGCGCAAGGTGACACATGCGATTGCCAAGCCTCCTGTCTACAAGGAGGGCATCAACCGCGAACTTGGCAATATCATGACCACGACAGGTAAGCAGGGCATCGAGAAGCGCCTGGCCGATATTCGCAAAGTTCAGGGCATGAACGCGCCGCGCGGAGGCCGCGCCCCCAACGCGCTCGCACCTAAAGGCCCCGTTCGCGGCGCAGGCTTCACCGGCAAGCGGCCCACTCCAAAGAACGATGGCGGCACCATGACAGCAAAAGGCGTAAAATATACGGCTAAGCCGACGACAGTTAACGATTCCTATCAGGGCGAAATCTTCGCATATAAAGAACTGGTAGGGCAGGACGGTCGCCCAATAGCAGCGGCTGATATTAATATTTTAGGTGGTGAAATCAGCATACGCGATATTGTGACGCGCGCAGATTCAAAGCGCCAAGGACTTGCCACATCTCTTGTTGAAGAAATACAGGCAGAATACCCCGGCAAGACTATCACGCTAACTGGCACAACGGACGATGGGGAAAAGTTTTTCGGGGCATCTTTTGACATAGGGAAAAATGGTGAGGTTCGCCCGAAAAACCCCGTTCGCGGCGCAGGCTGGACTGGCACACGACCACGAGGTTTTAATGACGACCTGGAACGCGGAACTGATGCTTTCTCTGATCCTCGCCTAAACGCCGATCAAAACAAAATCGCTGAGATGGCCAAAAACGGCTATTCTAACGCCGAAATTGGCGAAGAAATGGGCAAACTTCCCCAGACCGTTGCGGTTCGCATCAGCCAGCTGCGTCGCAAGGGCATCGACATTCCTGCAGGCAGGGCGATTCGTCCCGTCACGCCCGAGCGCGTCCAGATGGAAAAGCTGATAAATGAGGGCCTAAGCAACGCTCAGATTGCTAAGCGTACAGGCAAAAGTTCTGCGCACGTCGGCGTCATTCGGAATAGGCTCAAGACGACAGGTCCGGCTCATGCTGGATTTGAAGGCGCTAAAAGCGACCTAGCATCAGGCGCTGTAGGCAGTTCTTACGGCTACACACAGGGCGACACGCCGGAAGAAAAGAACGCCAATGCCGCGATGGGTTTTGTGTCTGGCATTGCAGCAAAGCGCGCTGGCGGGGCAGTCGTGCGTCGCGGAAGCGCTATGACCAACGCCCTTGCGCCTAAAGGCCCGGTTCGCGGTGCCGGCTTCAGCGGCAACACGCCAAAGCCGGGCAGCGGGCGCCTTGGCCGGGGCCTGAACGACCTCCTTAACGAACCCGGCCCAGCCCGTCCCGCTCGCCCCGACGACCTACCGCGCCGGACAGTAGAGCCGCCTGCACAGGGACGGCCCGACCCAACGCTATCCCGTGAGCGCACCAGCAAAGACGACAAGGCGTTCTACGACTCGCTCAGCGCACCTGAGCGGGACCATGCGCGCGCTGTCGGACCTATCGGCAAGATGGGTAAGGAACCGCCACCTCCAGGCTTTGTCGTCACCGCTTCGCTTTTGACAGCACTTGGCGGCGCGGGTGGTGTGTCTGCCTATCTCGGGTCGAGACCTGTCGAGCCGAACTTTGCGCAGAACCGATCCAGGGTCATGTCCGAACTAGCCAAGGCACCAGACAGCGCAACGTGGCAGAACCGGGCGCGTCAGTTTGATGCGTTCGTGAAATCCGATACTGCCCGCCAGACAGACCTTGAGGGCGTGGACAAGCGCCTGCTAAATGCCCGTAGGAAGGCCGTCCGTGAGGCGTCAGACGCTTTCGCAACAGCGGGCGACCGTGCGGAGCTAACGGCGGCAATCGACCGTGTGGAGGCACTTGACTACGCTATCGACGTTTCACTTGGAAATGCAGAGCCGTTTGATGAGGCCCCGCCAATGGCAAGGCCGCCAAGCCTGAAGCCTGTGCCCAATGCACTGGCAGGCCCGCCGCCTATGACGCGTAACAGCCAAGGCCAGTTTGTCCGGCCCATGACGAACCGGGAACGTCAGGAAGCTGCACGATGAACAACCCTTCGCTGTTCCGATACCAAGCCATCGGCCACAAAGGCCCCGTATCCGCGCTGATCGCGTTCCGGCAGGGCAGGGCACCGGCTGTGATCTACTACGACCCTGATCTACGCACCCCAGCCCGCAACCCCGCGCCAACCGATAGCGTAGGCCGGGTGAACCTCTACATGAACGCAGGCCAGTCCTATGAGGTCACTGTGCAATTCCCTGACGGGACCACTGACCAGTTCATGCACACAGCGGTTCCAATGGGCAGCGTGGAGATTATCCGCGAACCTGCGCCGGAGCCTGTGACGGTTGACCGCGTGGTGCACCAGGACAGCCCTGAGACGCTGGCAGAGCTGGAACGGTTGCGCGGCATCGAGAGGGAACACGCACGGGCGGCGCTTATGTCTGGTCTGGCGAAGCTGGAAGACGCCAAGGCGAAGGTTGATATTCCAGCAGAGCTGAAAGAATATCTGCGCGTTGGCGAGACTTACGAGCAGACCAACACGCGCCTGCTTCCGATCTACAAGGAAGCGCAGAACATGAAGGAGATGGCGATTGAGAACGCCGACAAAACGGCCCGCGTGTTCTGGGAGCTGAAAATACGCAAGCTGGATCTGGCGATGCACTGGATGCACGGGCGGCTGATCGAGACTGTATAACGCGAGGGCCGGGGCATGGCTGAAGACGATCTGGTGACCCGCATTACGCTGGTTGAACGCACAATGATTTCACGCGAGGCGCTGGTGGACCGTGAGGAAAAGCTTCTTTCGAGGTTCGAGGAACTGCTGAAGCGGGACCGGCAACAGGCATCGGAAGAGCGCAAGCACGAGTTCAAGATGTACGGCCACGAGACGGCTGAACAGCTTCGCACATGGTCTGCGAAAATCCACATGGAGCGCGATGAAATCCTTGAGAGGCGGGACGCCGAACGCGCCAGGGAAGCGGCAGAAGCCGCAAAAAATACGATACCAACACAATCACCGCTCAGGACATGGCTGGCCGCCAACTGGATATGGGTTGCCTGCGTTGGCGTCCTTGTTGTCGTTCTGAGGCCCGATCTCGCCACCGCTGTCGTGCGGCTGGTGATGTAGCAAAAACAGGCTGGGTATTCACATGGATAAGCACGATATCGCCAACGGGTTACGTTGGGTTCGCGATGAGGCAGGCGCATTCCTGTCCACGTTCTGGATGATCCTGGCGCTTTACGGGCTGGGCATGTGGCTGGTCTGGTCATTTTTCCAGATCGATGCGCAGTTTAGCAGGCCACTTGCAGGCGATATTATCCCGCCTGAAGTGACGCAGCATCTGGCATGGGCTGTGCGCGGGTTTTCAATAATTGTGGGCATGGCCATCATCTGGTGCCATCGCCACGAAATGCCGAAATTCCGCAACCTGCTGGCCGTTCTGGGTGCCATCGCAGCAGTGCTACTGTTCCTTCACGCTTACGGCGTAGCGGCTAAAATCATGAAGGGCCAGTACGCTAAGGCCGATGTGATTACCGAAGTGCTGGACGTGAACACGATTGGCGTCTCTGAGCAGATTGCCACGCTCCAGGGTGCAAAGGCTGAATGGCGCGCTGACACGGCTTTGGTAGTCGCGTCAAATCAGGCGGCAATCCAGAACATCACGAGCGATGGTATCAACAATGATGACCAAGCCGACACGTTCCGCGCTGCCAATACTGCCGCTCAATCGCGCCTCTCGGCCAAGATAGATGAGGCCGATGCCAAGATTGAGGCGTTGCAGGCTGCTTCGCTGGTAACGAAAGAGACGGCCACGACCGATGCAAAGATGGTTGATGCGTTCAACCCGCTATTTGTGCTCATGGCAAGGGTTAGCGCATGGACGTGGAACCCTGACATTGATCCGCCTTTGACGCATCAATTCGTGAGCGGCATCCTGTTTTTCACGCTCTTTTTTGGCTTCGGTGAAATGCTGATGATGACCCTGTTTACGGTCGCATTTGCAATGCTGCTCGTGGCGCGTGAGAAGGCCCTTTTGGCCCGGCCTAAGCGGCAGTATTCGGCAGACATTCCTGATGGCTACGTTGACCTGCGCATGACCGAGGAGGAATGGGCCGAATACGAGGCTGCAAAGAGCGTTCACGATAACATCAAGGCCGGCGTACAGAAGGGCGTTCGCACCCGTCGCAGGGGCAAGAAGATTAGGGAAGGCGCTGAATATTCCCGTGAAGTGGTCGAGATATTCCTGAAGCGCCGGCGCAATGGCGAGACAATGGACAACATCCTCCACACGCGCGGCCTGACGCTGGGCGAGTTCACCGCCACCTATGACAAATACATCCAGAACGATGACGAACGCGAACTGCTGCTGGGTGAGTATGATGAGGCGTTTGAAGACGAACCTGTAGACGAAGACGAGCCAGAAAACATGGCCAACGGCTTCGATCACGATGAACCAGAGGGGGCTGACAATGCAGACGACCGCGATGGCGCTGGACCTGATCCGCAAGGCTGAGGGCTTTTGCCCTGACGCCTATATCTGCCCTGCTGGGGTGGTGACGATCGGTTACGGCAACACGACTTGGGAAGATGGCGAACCCGTCCACCTTGGCGACGAGATTGACGAGGCCGGGGCAACGCAATTGCTCTGGTCTCATGTCCGCAATGAAGTCGAACCCGCAATGGACCGGCTGATCAAGGTGCCGCTCCAACCCTGCCAGCGGGACGCATACGCCGGATTTTTGTTCAATTTCGGTGAGACGAAAGCCGCAAACTACACGCTAACGCGCCTGATCAACGAGGAAGCTCCCACAGCGGAAATCTGTGACTGGTGGGTGAAGTATCGCGTAGCCAGCGGAAAGCCTCTCCTTGGCCTCTACAGGCGACGTTTGGCCGAAGTGCTGATGTGGAACGGCCTGCCAACGGACAAGGCATGGAATGCGACCACAAGCACAACCTGGCGCGATCTGGTGGGAGTCCCTGCCTACACGCCTATCAAAGCTGAACCCGCCCCCGTTGCCCCAACCGCCAAACCAGAGCCTAAACCAATGCCCCGCACCCTGACCCTGCCAGATGAATGGGACACGATGACAGCCGCCCAGCAGACCGCCTGGCTGAATACTGGCGAGTTTATCGCGCTTGGTGGCACTGTAGGCGAGCCAATCAAGGCAGCGCCATTGCCGGATGCTGCGAAAGCGCCTGCCAAGGTCGTCATGGCCAAGAAGGTGATCGAGACCCCCAACCTGAAGGCAGACGCGCCAGCCAAGCCGATGGAGCAATCCACCACGTTCAAGGGGCTGTCAAAGGCCGATAGTGGCAAGGAAGCGGCCATCATATCCACGGGCGTTCTGGCTGGCGTCGGGTACTCGATTCCATACGCGGACAAGATGACGGCCTACGTGTCCAAATACCCGCCTGAGACCATCTTCAAGGTGTTGGCGATTATCGCCGCTCTTGGCATCGGGTACGGTCTGTGGAGGCGCTGGGCTGGCCTGATGATTGCTGAAGACGGTCGCCAGAAGGCAGAAGGGCCTAAGCTCTGATGCCCCTAGGTTATCCACTTTGGCTCTGGCTGAAAAACAACCCAGCCGCCCAATGGGCGCTAGGGATCGGCGCGGCCATCGTCGGCTTTTTCATGTGGCTCGCAATTCACGATAGGCGCGTTCGAAAAGAGGCCAACGCCAAGGCCGAGAAGAAAGCACAGAAAACCGCAACCAAGGAACTCCAGAAGCTAGAGGAAAAGGCAGATGAACGTATTGAGAAATCCCGCAAGATTGCTGACGCTGTTGATGACGACGTGTATTCTGACGGCGTGCCAGACGACACCGGACGCTTCTTATTCAGTGACTAAGGAAGCCATGGAAAGCGCAGTCAGGATCGAGCACAAGACGCTCTGTGAAATTACGCGCCCCGTGGAAATCAGCCGAGCCGCCTTTGATGGAAGCCCTCTCGAAGCACGGTTGAAGATGCGCAAGGATGTCGAGAAGTGGGCTGCTGAATGCGGCGATAGTGTCTGATGGCCGTTCAGGTAACCAGACCCGCCCCCAAGCGCCGCGCATCCCCGCCCGGAAAGCCTCGCGTTCGCAAGCTGGGGTTTAAGCCGTTCCGCGATAAGGCGTTCGCGCGTATTCGGATACTGAAGGGCGAGACGTTCGCAGGCCAATTTTATCGCTGCCTGATCCTGGTGGTGTTCCTCGGGTTTTCTGGCATTGGTGGCGTCTGGCTTGCCCGTGAGGCTGAGCACCGTGGCGAGGTTGCTCTTGCCGCCTACGATTTCTGCTCTGATCCGCGCCCTGTAAGTCATGCCTCCGCCTGTTCTGGCGAGCGGGACGGGTTCGGGTGCCTCGCCAAGATAAATGACCGCAATCGCACGTTTGTCAGGATATGCCACCCTGAAGCCCTGCGCAGCTAGCCCTAGTCTCGCCACGATTTCCCACTACATAGAGACTGCGAAGCGTCACCAGCTGCCCAGCCCAAGACGCCTAGCATGGCCCCCGGCATGACCCTTTACAGGGACGAGTCGGGGGCTTTTCTCATTGGTCGGCGGCTTTTCGTATGCGGTCATATTCCTCTTGAGTAAAATATATCTCTGTCTCTGAGAGCGCATCCAGTGCCGCCTTCATCGACCGAAAGAAACTGTCAAAATGATCCATGTCACGCGGGAAGAGGGTGAACGTTATCGTAGGTTGATTACCTATCACGTCAGCGTATCTGTTGGGCATGAAGTGACCGCTGAAAACGATGCGCGGTTTCCAGCGTGGCAAAGCACCTCCTGATGAAAACTCCACCCTGTGCGGCTTTACGGCAGCAGTTGCGCGGCGCTTCAACTTGGCCAGATACGGCCTGCATTCTTTCTCCATCTTCTCTTCGTGTCGGTCATAATTCCATGATGCCCTTTTCAGGCGCACCAGTTCCGATGCGTCATAGTTCGCGTAAAACTCAAATGGGTCCGTGACAGACATCACTCTTCCTCTCTCCTTACTAGGTGCAGTGGTGCACCTGATTAAACGGTTCACTTGGTATCCCCCTTCGCCAGCCGACGAGCAGCAGCTACATCGCGCCCCTCATCGACCGCTGAGAGCAGTTCGCTGGGAAGGTTGCCTTGGCGTGCTTCTGCTTCAAATACTGCGATGATAAAAGTGGCCTCTATCATTGCGCGATTTCGGTTGGACACAGTGCTGCTAAACCACGCCGCTGGATCGTTATACCTGCGCTCCAGCCATTGCTGCGCCAGTTTCTCCCGAAGCGCGCTCATAGCGAGTAGTCCTTCAGGTCTTCGTATGCCACCATCATTGCGGCAATGTCGCACTCAGCCAGCGACTTCGCAGCAGCGTCTAACGATTGCCGCATCATCATGGCGGCAAATTTCCCGGCAGGTATTGCGTCATACTCCGGCAAAACCTGATCTCTGACCCGCGCCATTTCGGCGGGCAAGGCGTCACCAAGTGTTTCTGGTTTCTCACTCATCGTCTTCTCCCTTCCTTCGATAGTGGGCTGACATAACCCTCTGGTTTTGGTTGAAATTCACGGCCCTGAATGGACGAGCCGCCACGCCTTGACCGTTTGTCCGCCTGCGTCTTGCCCTGCTCAATCCGGCGAACCTTGGCGCGGTCAGGGGCTTCCTTGCGGGTCTTCTCTTTGGAACAGTCCGAGTCCCAAAGCGCTCGGTTTTCAAGGTCATTGGCCCCTCCTGAAAATAGCGGGTTGAGGTGCTCGTCTGTGATCTGGCGAGGCTTCTGGAAGTCCAGCCGCTTGCCGCATCCGCATCCGCAGCGACCGTTCTGGTCCAGCGCGATGCGGGCGAATTGCAGCTTGGTTAGCGGCCTTCTCTCACTCATTCTCATTCTCCATGTGTTCGTGTAGATCCGTCACGCGGCCTTGCGACCTTCCAAAATGTCCGCGACTTCACGGTTCAGGTCATCAAGGTCCACGCTTGGTAAAATGCGGGTCAGGATGATTTCCAGAGCGCGGCTGTAGAACTCTTCGAACTCATCCTGATCCATCGACGCAAAGCTGATGCTGTCCTCAATAAAGTCCTTGTATTTCCCATCGCCTGAGACAACCCATTCGCCATGACCCAGCGCCTTTTTCATCTGACGCTGGAAGCTCTTGAATGTCGGCCACTGACTCTGGTGCGGGAACACGGCCTGAAGCAGCGCAAAATACTTGCGGTGATGCTTCACGTTGCGCGGGTTGCGCACCTCACACAGAACCCAGCGGTCATCCTTGATGGTCCGCATGACTTCGCGGGCTTCGGAATTTGCCGGGATCAGGTGATCCATTGATCGACGCAGCCAGAGTTCAACAGCCATCAGACAAGCACTTCCGTCTCGACAACCTCGATACCGGGAATGCTGATAGGCGCACCCTTGGCTGCCCGGATTTCCGCATTGGCCAGACGCAGGCAAACCTCCATCACGTCAGGGTGCGAGTGATAGTGGAATATCAGCTTGGCCTGATCGGTGACTGTAGCCTTTCGGATCGTGCGCAGGCCAGCAGCGCGGAAGCCCTCGGAGCCTTTGACGTTGCCCGCCATCTTCTCCTTGGCTGTCGCAATCTCCGCAGCGTTCGCAGCCTCCTGAGCAGCCTCAGCCGTGCTTTCACCAAGCAGGGCGTCATCTGCCAGCGCCTTCGCTTTGGCGGCTTCCTCGGCGGCTTTGGCTTCAGCAGCGCGGCGGATTTCCTCGGCCTTGCGCTTCTGCTCAACGATGAACTCTGTCAGTGACTTTTCCAGAGTGGAGCAGGCATACTTGGCGCTTTCCACCAGTGGTTTGTATGTGCCGTCGATCTCGCGACCGGCATCCAGGTGGGGTCGTTTCTCCTCGTCGCGCTTGGCGTCAATGTCCTTGGCCAGCTTCTTGGCTATTCCGATCAAGTCGCGGGCTTCGCCAGCGTTGTCGTCTGACACCGGGCCAAAGTTCTCGGCGCGCTCGTTGAGGCTGTAGATTTCCTCCGCGAATAGTTCTGCGGCTGGGGGTGGGTTATTGCTCAGCATAATTTTGTTCCTTTTCGCTGGATTCAAGGGCAACAAAGGCTTCGAGTTCCTTTGCGTATTCGGCGCGGATTTCATCGGCCCAATCTTTGGGCAGGCTCTTGATCTCGCTCGCGTTCGATTTGCCCCAATTGCGCAGGGCGTCTGCGGATTGTTGGTTGCTCAGCCCGGTCATCAGGGCGGTGTAGAGACCACGGCTTGCTGCCTTGCTGGACTTCTGCTCAGTTGGCCTGGTCTCCGCTGGCGCTTCGTCAGCCGCATCTGGTTCTGCGTGAAGGTCGCCCTTGTGCCAAAGGTCCAGAGCAGCACCGAACCGCATAGCGGCGTTGCGCAAGGCGTCACCGATGATTTCCTTGATAGCGTCACCACCTGACTTTCCGTCAGCAGATCCATAACCAAGGCGCGACACACCGCATACAGTCAGCCTGATCCACATGCCTGTTCCTGCATTTGGCAGGCCGGGAAGGTCAACAGGCTCCCAATTCCATTCAGGGTCGGCGTCAAGGAGGCGATCTGTGAGGGCCGCGTGGCCAACGTAATCCAGATGGACAACTTTAGGGTGATGCCAGCCACCGCAGATGTCGCACCGGATGCCCTTCTTGAAGTCAGCCTTAACCTCGTTCGTTTGAGCCGCTGTAGGCTTCGGCAGCTTGGAAATCTGGTTAGGGGGGAAGGGTTCGCGCAGCAGGGCAATCCCACTGGCAGCGGCCTTCATTTCTGTGCGTTCGATTACAGATGTGACATCAGCCATCATTTCTCTCCTGTCTGTGCAGCGTCGCAGCAGGCCAGATCATGCCGGACAAGTTCCGCGCCTTTGACCCGCTCGTAATTCGCCAGAGCCGCGTTGAACTGCTGCTCTGCCTCCTGTGCCAGCGTCCAGATTTGCTCCAGGAGGTGGCGGTCGGACTCCATCTTGCGACGTGCGGACCAGATCGCGTCTGACGCCTCGTTAGCAAGCTGGGCCTTGGCCAGCGTTGGGCATTTGATGCGCTCGCGGTGAATGAGATGTGCCATCAGCATTGGTTCTGCTCCTTAAACATTTGCATTGCGATCTTCCGGCCAGCTTCATCGACCCGCTTCCAGTCAGCTTCTGAGGCGATCAGGGTGAACCCGTGCGCGTCGTAAGCGTGGATCTGACGACCGCCAACTGTGTTGAATCCGCGTTGGCAGACCGGGCAGTGCAGGGGGTGGGTCATTGGTCGTCCCCCGCCATTTCGATAAGCGCATCGACTGCTTCTGTTGGCGTCATACCCGTGCCCATAGGCGACTCAGGGCCGTCATAGCTTTCGTATGTGGCTAACCAAGGCCCGAATGGGTGGTCGCTTAGGTACTGCAAAATGATGTCTTCTGATGGCATGGCCCTTGGGTTTCCCTTGAGCGCGGCAATAACAGCCGGGAGTAGTTCGACCATTGCGACTTCTGCGGATGAGCTGCTGTTCTCTAAGCCTGGCTTGATGCGCTCCAGCCTGTTGATGATTTCTTGGGGGGTCATTGGGTTGGCTCCTGAGAGCGCAGAGCAACGGCACTTAAAATCTCCGTCCAGTCCGTCCGTGTTTCATTGTAAGCGTGGAGGCCAGCGTCTGAGATAGAGCCGTCAAGGATGCCAGCGCGTAGGGCCTCGTCCTCGGTCTCGATCTCGCAGTCTTCGATGCCAGCCTCTGCCATTTCGCGCAGGTGCCGCTCGTGTTCGTCTGCGAGCTGGTAGGCGTAGTCTATGTTGATGTGGTCGGTCATTGTGCTGCCCTCTGTTGATGACCCTTTGTAGGGGAACGCCTACGGGCCGTCAAGCGAAAAGTATGTGTTGACCTACAAATATTTTCTGCCATTATGGGCAACATGAACGCAAAGCAAATCTTTACCAAGAGCATCCTCGACTATTGCAAGTCGAAGGGTATGAGTAAACGCGATTTCGGAATGGCTGCGATGGGAGACCCAAACTTTGTCTACCAAATCATAAAGGGCCGGAGCGTGTCACTCGACACCGTGGACAAGGTTAACGGGTTCATGAAGCCTGCAAAAAAAGGGGCAGCGCATGTCTGATCCCCGCGAACCAGGCATCGCTCCAGCGCTCGCCATTATCGGCGGCATGGGCATCTCGCTGCTCTTCGCTCTGGTTGCTATTTCCGCGCTGCTGGGGAGGTTCCTATGAAGGTGTATCACACATCCCGAAAGCAAGACTGCCTCAACGGCATCGCATGGCTGGCCTGTATCTGCGCGATGTATGCGCTGGCGGGGTGGGTGGCATGACCGCACAATTAGACTGGCTGGACCTACTCGAAGAGCACCGCGCACCTTACC
>Ga0222686_1000311_pt1 | contig 16934 bp, 21 predicted proteins | sample AntAcemetage1159_FD_181400 | JGI IMG/M metagenome (GOLD analysis project Ga0222686, IMG submission 181400) | Saline water microbial communities from Ace Lake, Antarctica - #1159 | ecosystem: Environmental > Aquatic > Non-marine Saline and Alkaline > Saline | place: Antarctica: Ace Lake...
TGCAGGTCAAAGTCAAGAAGCAATAATGTACGTCAACGATTACGTCCGGGCAAACAAGGAAGTGATCGAGTTCGTGCAGAACGCGGTACCAGGAGCCATCGACAAGTATGTGGGCACACTGGACTACGCCACAGCGAGGTTCAACACGATACTGTTGAGGCTTTCCGAGGATCCCGTCATGCTAGACGAATTCATGCCAGAAGCAAGGGATTGCTTTGACGCCATACAATCATTCTATACGAACACACAGCGACTGATCACATGGCCGTGGATGTTCAAACCCGTTGCGAAGACCATGCTACACTGGATAGGAACCAGGCAGATACCAAAGATAAATCGACTGCTGACAAAAGTCAATAATTAATAGTATGATAGGCAACTGGTTATTATGGGCGATACCACACCAGTATGTGAGGAGATACCTTTTCACACTGTGGTTGGTCATGTTCTTTCTACCAGGATACGTATTAGGATTGCAATTTACGAAATTTGGCTTTATAATAAACTTATTATGGTATGACTTGATCTTTTATGGTTGGGTCAGAGTAAAACAAAAATTGGGAGATGACGAATGAAAGCAGTGGTATGGAGCAAACCGGCATGTCCGTTTTGTGTCAAGGCAAAGAACCTGTTGAAGAACAAGGGAATAGAGTACGAGGAGAAGAACATAGCAGAAGGTTACAAGATCGAGGACCTAATGGCACTGGTGCCCAACGCAAGGACCATGCCCCAGGTTTGGCTCGACGGTGAATACCTAGGTGGTTACAAGGAACTAGAAGAGAAATTACAAGGATAGTGATAAAACTAGACTTAATCATACAAGGGACTTTCTGTAATTCCTGGCCTACCCTGGTAGTCGAATTCAATAACAAGAAAATTCTACACAAGGAAGTCAAGAACGAAGAGAAATTAACTCTACATCTAGAAGATGCTAACATTGACGATAACTTGTTGGTGTTGGGCATGGATAACAAAAGTTTTGGAACCAACGGGATATGGGACACTAAGACGATCGATAATGTTATAGAACAAGATAAAACAATAAAAATAGAAAGTGTGAAGCTCGACAGTGTAGAGTGCAAGGAACTGTTCAATAATAAGTTTTACGTAAAAAGATCCGGTAAACAACCTTCGTACTTCCCTGATGTTGTGAACGCACTAGACACCATGAACTACAACGGATACTTTAAATTAAATTTCACCCTACCGTTGTATAACAACTTGATCAACCAAAAATACAAAAAAGAAATAGAGTATGATAAAAGTTATTTCAGTAATTACACCAAGACGTTCCACTACGAAGGTGAAAAGAAAATAATCAACGAAATATCAGAGTTACTGAAGGAGATTGATGAAAAATTTAGTGATAAGCGTTCCTCGATTAGAAATTCATAGACCCCCGATCAGCACAGCAATCATATCATCAGTTATTAAACTACACGGTCACGAAGTTAACGCTCTTGATCTTAATTGTGAATTTTTTCATTACCTAAGTGATGGACAAGCATATTATAATTTTGACGAAGTGTGGGACGGTTCAAGAAAACCATCATTGAGTGAGTTAAAGAATATCGTTAATTTTATTAATAAAATAGCCTTACCCGAAATAAAAAAATATGACCGACTGTGGATCAGTGTATTCGGAAGCAGTGGCACAAAATTTACTCAATTGCTATGTAAACTAATCCGGAAAAAATACAAAGACAAAATGATAATACTAGGAGGACAAGGGGTCAAATTTGAAAAGCTAGGATCACTGGCCGGATTCGGGCATCGTATGAAAAAAGAAAATCTTTGTGACATGTACATAGTGGGAGAAGGAGAACACACAGTGAAAGATGTTCTTGACGGCAGGCTCAGTGGGCCTGGCATATCAGATGAGAATCCTACTCAAGTGGGTGATATTGATAGTCTACCATTTCCTGATTACAGTTTTTATGACCTGGATAGATATGATTACTTGTCTCCTCGCAAGGAGGTGTTTATAGTAGGTAGTAGGGGGTGTGTTAGAAGATGTACCTACTGTGATGTGGCAAAATATTGGCCTAAGTTTAGATACCGTTCGGGAGAAAACATAGCATCGGAAATGATATCACATTACGAGAAGCACGGTGTGACTGATTTTTATTTCACTGACAGCTTGATAAACGGAAGTATGAAAGCCTTCAACAACATGTGTGAACAATTGGCCAAGTATAATACCCAGCACAAGGCAGACTTTAAGTGGAAGGGGCAATTTATATTCAGACCAAAGAATCAGCTACCAAAGGACCACTTTGAGATGGTTTCACTAGCAGGAGGCAGTGAGTTCTACGTGGGAGTTGAAACCGGGTCGGACAAGATAAGATGGGAGATGGACAAGAAATTCACCAATGATGACATCGATTTTCAATTAGAACAATTTGCGAAATACAATATTAGTGTTTTCTTTTTGATGTTGATAGGGTATGTGACTGAGACAAACAAGGATCACACAGATACATTGAAAATGTTTAAAAGGTGGCAGAAGTATGTGGCCACAGGAACTATAAAGGGAGTTGATCTCGGGGTTGGGCTGGATATATTGCCTGGGACTCCGTTGGCTGACATGGTGGACAGCCATGAGATATATTTTTTAAATCCTAAAAACAAAGATATAAATGATGGGATGGAGACAGACCTATGGCAATCTAGGATAAATCCGGAATTAGATGTAGCGGAAAGAATACGTAGAAGAATAGAAACACACGAAGAAGCAATTAAATACAATTGGCCCATATGGCGTGGAGAACAGAGATTAGCGGCTATTAAAAATCTCACAAAAAAATACACTAATTTTCTATCCAACAAGGGATTAATAAAAACAACAAGAGGTAATCTAAACTTTTTTGAATAAAATAAATTCTATTTGACAATCTGTATAGATAGTATATAATATTAAAAAGGAGACAATATGATAAAACAAGCACTATTAAAGAAACTAGAAGGTGACGTAGAGGTTGCTAAAGCAGACCTGAGAGTATTCCTAGCAAATCCGATTGGTGTGGCAGAACACATCGACTATGTGATCACTGCTGAGAAGAAACTTGAAGCACTGGCACATGCAGAAGACAAGTTACAATCACTGAAAAATTTATAGTGGCATACTCTGTCAACGACAAATGCATAATGTGTAAGCACACAGACTGTGTTGAGGTGTGTCCTGTTGACTGCTTCTACGAGGGAGAGAACATGCTGGTCATAAACCCAGACGAATGCATAGATTGTGGAGTGTGTGAACCAGAGTGTCCAGAAGATGCGATAATGCCAGACACAGACCCAGAGGGCAAGAGGTGGGTAGAATTTAATAACACATGGTCACTGAAGTGGCCAGTAATAACAACAAAAAAAGATTCATTGGATCCTGATAACAAACACAGGAATGAGCCAGACAGGCTCAACAAGTATTTCCAGGACAAATAATGGATCAAGGGAAGATAACAAATGAAGAACAGATACAAAGACAAGAAGAAATCAAAGTGGCAAATACAGAGGGAGAAGGACGTGAGCAAGGGTTCACATTTTGATCCAGAGATACACCAACTGGGCAGGGAAGGGTACGGATACCAGATGAAGCGGGACTACAAGTCCACGCCAGAGGAAATGTCAGGCAAGAACCTACCTTTCACGTCAAACACGGACAAGGAAGAATAACAGCGGAGAATGTGATGGACAATGTACTACAAGAAAAACTTAACAAAAAATATGATGCTGGGTTTACAACAAACGTTGAGTCAGCAACACTACCTGCAGGCCTTGACGAAAACACAGTAAAACAAATTTCAAAAATTAAAAAAGAGCCTAAATGGTTGCTTGAGTTTAGATTAAAAGCATACAAACGTTGGAAAGTTTTAAAAGAACCTGATTGGGCAAACCTTGATATTAATCCCATAGACTACCAAGCAATAAGTTATTATTCAGCCCCTAAAAAAGGACCTGCGAGTTATGATGACGTAGATCCTGAGATTAAAAAAGACTTTGAACGATTGGGGATACCATTAGGCGAACGTGCCAAACTGGCAGGTGTGGCCGTTGATGCAGTATTTGATTCTGTATCTGTTGGAACAACATTTCAAAAAGAGTTAGAGGAGCAGGGTATTATATTTTGTTCATTCTCAGATGCAGTACAAAAACATCCAGACCTTGTTAAAAAATATTTAGGTTCTGTTATACCAATAAGTGATCATTCATTTGCCGCTTTGAACTCTGCCGTGTTTACAGATGGTTCGTTTGCATACATACCCCCTAACACAAGATGTCCGTTAGAGTTAAGCACATATTTTAGAATCAATGCGGCCAACACAGGTCAATTTGAAAGAACATTAATTATAGCAGACAAAGGCAGTTACGTGAGCTACCTAGAAGGGTGTACAGCACCAACCAGAGATGAAAACCAACTACACGCCGCAAACGTAGAACTTGTAGCATTAGATGACGCAGAAATAAAATACTCAACGATACAAAACTGGTATCCAGGAGATCCAGTTACAGGCAAGGGTGGCATATACAATTTTGTAACCAAACGTGGTAAGTGTAAAGGACGTAACTCAAAAATCACCTGGACGCAGTTTGAAACAGGGTCTAGCGTAACGTGGAAATATCCTTCCTGTTTGTTGATAGGCGACAACTCCGAGGGAGAATTCTATTCAGTTGCACTAACAAATGGGAGGCAACAAGCAGACACAGGTACTAAAATGATCCATATGGGCAAAAATACCAAAAGTACAATCATTTCAAAAGGTATATCTGTGGGACATTCTAAAAACACATACAGGGGGTTAGTAAGGATTATGAAAAATGCAAGTAATTCAACAAACTTCACACAATGCGATTCATTGATGCTAGGTGGTGATTGTTCTGCTAATACAGTACCATACATTGAAAATAGAAATGATACCAGCAGTTGCAGTCACGAAGCAACCACATCTAAACTGGACGAGGAACAATTATTTTATGTGATGCAAAGAGGACTCAAAGAAGAGGATGCTAGAAATTTAATCATAATGGGTTTCTGCAAAGCAGTATTTCAAAAACTACCTATGGAATTTGCAGTAGAAGCCAACAAACTGTTAGAAGTTAGTATGGAAGGATCCGTTGGATAATGATAGACATGCCACCAGAGAGGATGTTAACATATGACGTCATATGATATTAGATAAAATTAAAAACAGGGGCGAGGAGATGTCAGTGTTGGAGGGCATGGACAGGTTGCAGTACATCATAGACGAGGCCAGGAAAGTGGAACCACTGGGAGACGAACACAAGACGGACGAGAACAAGATACGTGGTTGCATATCCAACCTATGGATCACAGGCAAGGTATTAGAAGACAATACTATGCAATATCTACACGACGCAGACTCGCACATGACCAAAGGCACAGCCAAAGTGATCCTGGACATGGTGGATGGAGAACACAAAGACGAAGTGTCCAAACTGACCCTGGATAGTTTTATGCCATTAGGCATAAGAGAACTACTAACAATGCAGAGACAGGTAGGCTTTGCAGGAATGATAGAACGAGTAATAAGGATAGCGAAAGCACAAGTATGAAAATAAATGTAGAACTTGTTGGAACTTTTTGCAACAGTTGGCCTAACCTAATCATAGAGATTAACAAAAATAAAATTTACGATGCAGTAATCGAGGGTGAGCAGAATATAGACATAGAATACAATGATACTAACCTCTTGCACGAAGGAAACACTTTTATTATCGGAATGAACAACAAAAGATTTGGTGGGAATAATCAATGGGATACGACATCACAAAACAACGAAATTGTAGAGGATAAAACAATACAAATAAAATCAACTAAACTCAATGGAGTTGATTGCATGATGCTGTTCAACAATAAATTTTATGTCAAACCTGTTGACAAACAACAGTCTTACTTTCCGGATGTTGTTGAGTCCATAGGAACAATGAACTACAATGGATATTTTACTTTTGGCTTTGATATGCCATTATACAATTCTTTAATTAATAAAAAATACAAACGTACTATGGATCAAAATGTGAGTTATTTCAGTAATTACACTAAAGTTTTCCATTACGACGAAGAAATAGAAATAATAAATTATATAAAAGGAATCTTGGATAAAGTTAATGAAAAATCTAGTAATTAGTGTACCGAGGTTAGAAATACACAGGCCTCCGGTAAGTACGGCAATAGTGGCTGAAGTCATTAGAACACATGGACACGATGTACAGGCCCTTGATCTTAATTGCGAACTCTTTCACTATCTTTCGGACAGACAAGCATATTATTCATATGACGAAATATGGGACGGGCACAGGAACCCAACACTCAACGAGTTAAAAAACATATTACGTTTCATTAAACTACATCTACCAGCAATCGAAAAATACGATCAATTATGGATCAGTGTATTTGGAGGTTCTGCACATCTTTTTACAGAACTTCTTTGTAGAATGATCCGGAAGCATCTAAGTAAGAAAAAAATAATATTTGGTGGCCAAGGTGCCTGGTCTGCGGAAATACTCAATAAAGAAGGGTTTGGTCACAGAATGAAGAAAAAAGGTCTTTGTGATCTTTATGTGGTAGGTGAAGGAGAAGCATCGATCAAACAAGTGCTAGATGGAGCAGTCAAAGGAGCAGGTATAAGTGATGAGAACCCCACACAGATAGATAATCTAGATACCTTGCCATTTCCAAATTACAGTTTTTACGACCTTGATAGATACGATTATCTCGATGCTGGCAAGGAAGTATTCATCACAGGCAGTAGAGGTTGTGTGAGAAGATGCACCTACTGTGATGTTGCTAGGTTTTGGCCCAAGTTTCGTTACAGGTCAGGCGTAAACATAGCAGAAGAAATGATCGATCACTACGAGAAGCATGGAGTCATCCATTTCTATTTCACAGACAGTTTGATCAACGGCAGTATGAAAGCGTTCAACAACATGTGTGATGTGTTAGCAAAATACAATACGGATCACAAGGCCGGATTCTTGTGGAAAGGACAGTTTATATTTAGACCCAAGAATCAATTGCCAAAGGATCATTTCGCAACAGTGGCGGCCGCCGGGGGGAAAGAGTTCTACGTAGGTGTCGAGACAGGTAGTGACAAGATAAGATGGGAAATGGACAAAAAGTTCACCAATGAAGACATAGACTTTCAATTAGAAGAATTTAGTAAACACGGCATCAGTGTATTTTTCCTGATGTTGATAGGATATCTCACGGAGACAAAGGATGACCACAACGACACTTTACAGATGTTTAAAAGATGGCAAAAATATGTTGCAACAGGAACGATTAAAGGAATAGATCTAGGAAAAGGTTTACTCTTTTTACCCAACACACCATTGGAGAGAATGATGGACTCGCATGGTGTGTATTTCTTAAAAGAAAACGGCAAACCAAACGATTCCCTTTGGCAGTGTACGTCGAACCCGTCATTGAACGTGGGAGAAAGGATACGACGTCGTATTGAAACGCATGAAGAAGCGATCAAGTATAATTGGCCCATATGGAGAGGTGCCCAAAGATTAAGCAACATAAAAATAATGGCCAATCAGTACCTAAACAGTATAGAAAACAGTAAGATTGCCACTACAAAAAAAACAGTAGAAGAAAATTTAAACTTCTTCGAATAGAAAGGAAAAATATGATAGACATGCCACAAGGATGGGTGCCAAATGATAACGCATCAGTAGACCCACAACTAGAAACGGATCTGAAAGACATACAGGAACATCCTCCAACACAGGAGGAACTGATGCCCAGCATAGTAGAGAAACTCAAGGAGTGCTATGATCCTGAGATCAGCGTGGACATATACAACCTGGGCTTGATATACGACGTCAAGGTCACAGAGGACCGGACGGTGCATGTGTTGATGAGCCTGACCAGTGCATTCTGTCCAGCGGCTGACATCATACCAAAGGACGTGATGGACAAAGTGGAGAGCATACCAGGTCTCAAATGCAAGGTCAAGATAACAATGCAACCACAGTGGGGTCGAGACATGATCAATCCCGAGGTCCGTGACCTGATGGGTCTTTAACCAAGAAGGTTGACCAATTTCTAAATCTAGCATATAATAATAGCAATACTGAAACATGTTGGGGAATCTGTGTGCAAATCACTGGCTCTTCCAGGAACCGTAAAGTCGGAGTGCCAACCAGTATAGTCCGCTGTCGAATGAAGGCCTGGGAAAGTCTAGTTCTACAATGTAAAGTTAACAGTGGCTAATATAAACGTTAACTCGTTTGATAGGAAACTGTTATGAAAAAAACAAAACAAAAAATTGTATTATTCCTCTACTTCATAGGCTTCATTGCTTTAAGTAGGATGATACCTCATCCACCAAACTTCACACCTGTCATTGCTATCGCTGTGTTTATGCCGTACCTGACTCGTAGTCTTTATTCGGCCATGCTAGTACCATTGTCGGCTATGTTTGTTTCGGATCTGTATCTGGGATGGCACTCGTATATGTTTTGGGTTTACATCAGTATCTTGTTAGGCGTAACATTGAGTCAATTCACAATGTCTATTAAGAAAACGTATGTACACCTGGGAGCCAATGCACTGATATCATCAGTAATATTTTTTGCGATAACAAACTTTGCAGTATGGACTTCTGGTACGATGTATCCACTTACACTGGACGGACTATTACTTTGCTATACCATGGCAATTCCGTTCTTTGGCAACACACTAGCGGGTACTTTATTTTACGTTTCTCTTTTGGGTCTTGTGTCCTACTCGGCAACAAACATATCTAGGAGATACACGGACGATGAAAAAACTATTACTAGCAGTCTTAACATTATTACTTTTCCACACAGGGTCACAGGCAGGGCAATCTGAGTGTGAATGGAACAACGGTGTTCCATGCATTGAAATAACAAATTTTGTGTTGAGGGATCCAAGTGCCCTCACAACCAAATCAATGAGCGTGGACTACATCGATCAGTACACCATAGAGAACACCAACAGCATAGACACAGTACAAGCGATAGCCAGGATAACTGGATTGAACGTTGTGCAGTCAGGTCCAGCAGGACAACAGACGTCCGTGTTCATGAGGGGCATGAACTCCAATCACACCATGGTCGCGATCAACGGTGTTGCAATCAAGGATCATAGTACAACAGGTGGACTACACGACATAGGGGCTGACTTCATAAAACACGTCACAGGAATACAGGTGGTCAAGGGATCACAGGGCACACTGTATGGTGCCAACGCAGTGGGTGGGGTTATAAACTTCATAACCACAGACAGCTATGCCAACAGCATATCCACAACGGTTGGATCCAACAACACCAAAGGTATCACATTAAAGATACACAAGGACATAGACAATCATTCCATCAGCATCATAGCAGACGGAACGAAGTCAGATGGTATATCGGTTGCACCCTCGGGATCAGAGAAGGATGGGTTTGATGCAAACAACATAACAATCAACACCAACAGCAAGTACGACGGCTATGACATCAGGACAACACTGATGAGGAGAAGCAGTGAATCAGACCTGGACGCGAGTGGCAGTGATGATCTTGATTACACTTCTGAAAATGACATGAACCTTTATCAGCTGTCCAGCAAGATAGACAACAGCAAGGGATTCACAAACTTCACATTCTCTAGGACAGAGTACGACAGGGATTATTTCAATGGCGCAGAACATGACGAGTATGATTCTACCAGTAACACTTTCTTGCTCACGAATACTGTGCTGAATGACAAGTGGGATATCACCCCAGGCGTAGAATACGAATACTTCGATGGTGCTTTTATAAACAGAGGAAGTTACAGTTCAAACGTTGACACAGACGGGGAGAACGTGGGATACTTCGTCAACGGTAACCTTATTGCATCAGACAAGTTGTTGGTGTCAGCGGGTGTCAGACAGGACGATCCAAGTTTGTTTGACAACTACACCACTTACAGACTGGGTGGAACTTATGACCTAACAGGTGCTCTGAAGTTGAAGAGCAACTATGCGACGTCAGTCAAGACTCCCACACTGTATGAGATGCACGGTTCAGACAACTACGGCTACAACGGAAATCCAAACCTACAGCCGGAAGAGGCAGAGACAATGGACATTGGATTTGAACACAGTTTCAACAACAGTGTGTTGGACGTTGTTTACTTCACAACTGATCTAGAAAATCTAATAACGTATGGTAACAGCACATATGCCAATGCTTCAGGTACATCAAACAGACATGGTGTAGAAGTGAAGTTCAACAGCATGATCGCTGACAATGTGTACTGGAGGAACAGTGCAACATGGACCGTGGCAGAGGACAGCAACAACACTTCAGTGACTAGGAGACCAAAATGGTTAGGACTCACTGCTGTTGATTGGACCATAGACAAGTGGACGAACACTGCGGAGTATCTGTACACAGGAGAACACCTGGACATAGACTCTGCCACTTATGCAACAATAATGAAACCATCTGTTGGCATAGCGAACTTCCATACCAATTACCAAATGAACGAAAAGTCCAACCTAGTGTTCTCATTGAACAACGCACTGGACGAAACGTATGAGAGACCAGACGGCTACGCACAGCATGGCAGGAATATGTTGTTTACATACAAACTCCAGTTTTAAGTTTGTTGTTGGCGCTACACTGTTAATATAAATATCAGTGTAGCGCCACACTGTGACGCCGGATGTAACATGACGCCTGAGCTAGTGCTCTTTACTGGAAACAGAACGCCATTCCGTAAGCAATTTCTTGCTAACATTTTGAAAACAAGTTATAATAATAAGATGAAGAAAAGAGTTGCATTATTAATAGCACCGAGGATACAGGATGATTTTGGGTACACCCCTGCGGGTGCGTCTCTAGTCAAAGCTTCTATAATCAAAGCTGGCCACGAATGCAAAATATTCGATTTTAACGCAGAACTAGATTCGTCATTTGTTGAGAATCACGAAGAATTAGTACCTATAGACAACTGGTTTTTGAATCATAATTTTTATTCTGAAAAGGTCTTTACACAGATATTAGAACTAGCAAACAGATGGGTGAGCATGGTCATGGAGTACAAGCCAACCAACGTTGGTATTTCTGTTTTTTCATACAACTCCCAAAGAGCAACACTGCTGTTAGCAACATTGATCAAATCAAGAGATCCTGGAATAAACATTTTTATGGGAGGTGCGGGATTAAACACAGACAACAACTTTGGTCCTTTCTGTATGGAACAAAGAGTCATGGACAGTTGGATCAGAGGCGAGGGAGAACTTTCTGTACAAGCATATTTGAAGGGAGATATGTCTCATCCAGGGATCAATGGTAGACCTCCAAAACAGATTGAGAACATTGATGATCTAGAATTTCCCGATTTCAGTGATTACGAACTAGCAACGTACACTAACAAGAAAGGATTAGTTGCCTTGCCCATAACAGGATCAAGGGGTTGTGTTAGAGCGTGTACATTCTGTGACATCGCAAGTATGTGGCCCAGCTACAAATACAGGTCCGGACATAGTATTGCCACGGAAATAAAAACCCAAGTTAAGAAGTACGGAGCAAAAGCATTTAGATTCACCGACAGTCTCATCAACGGTTCAATGAAAGCATTCAGGGACATGACTCATGAGCTGTCTACTTACAGGAAGTCACTCAAACAGGAAGACAGATTCATATGGGATTCGCATTTTATAGTTAGATCAAAGAGGCAAATGCCTCCGGAGGATTTTGTGAAAATGGCCGAGAGTGGTGCTGGAACATTGTTGATAGGTGTTGAATCTGGGAGCCCAACAGTCAGGGAACACATGAAAAAAGGTTACACAGACGAGGACCTGCATTATAGTCTGGGAGAGATATTCAAGAACAACATAAAAGTCAGGTTCCTCATGATCATAGGCTATCCCACAGAGACAACGGAAGATTACCAACAGACCTTAAGATTTTTTGACAAGTACGCCGAGTATGGAAGGAAAGGACTAGTCGAGGAAGTAAACCTAGGACTTACATTAAACTTATTACCCAACACCCCTCTCTACGATGATGCAGAAAAGCACGGCCTGGAAACAACAAAGGATCACATCAACGACTGGGTATGCTCACAAAACCCAACGCTGGACTTCAAAGAGAGATTGAAAAGGAGAATAGAGGCACAGTATCATGTTGAAAAATTAGGGTACAAAGTTTTTGAATCGAAAAATTATGTTCGTGCCCTGTCCATAGCGTGGGAGGAGGTAAAGACCATTTCTAAAGGAAAAATTACAAAGGTAGATGCTTCTAAGATAAAATTTGACAGGGAGAAAGGTGTGTTAGAATCAAAAGATTTTGATCCATTAAGGACTTACTGATGAATATACAAATAAAATTAGAACCCACGTTCTCGATCAAATGGCCTAACCTGCGTTACACCATAAACAACAAGATAATTTTTAACGGGGAATGTAAGCCCAACAATGAAAAATATTATGTCATCGACACCGATATAACTGATTTTCTACAAAAACAAAATCAAATTACCATAGAGCATTACGATAAATCCGGGAGGGAGACATTGGTGGACTCAAACGGAGACATTATCTCTGACAGGGCATTAATACTCAGATCTATAAAGTTAGACGACTCCCAAGTTCCCGAAGTGATCTTACACGATAAACCTTTTAAGATTAATTGGACAGACGAACAGTTAAAAGAAACTAAGGATAGACCAGAGCACATCAAAGATAACTTGTATTTTGGCTACAACGGAGTCTACTCATTTACTTTCAGCAACGACGGTGCCAGGGAACATTTTATCAATCTCATAGAAAAAGAACGAATAGCGAATGTACGTAACAAGAAAGAAATTGTTCGCCCCGATGGTAAGACCGTTGAAGCTTTTGAATTCACAGGAGTACTGGTAGACAGCAACAAATCAGAAGCTGTGACCATTGAGCAATTATACAACAGGATAAATGATGAGGATTGAGATACAGCTAGACTGCAATTTTAACAAAACTCCTCCTGCTTGTGTATTTTCTTCAAAACAAAATAGAAAGGAATCAACTTTAGAAAAGAGAAATGCTCTGGTGCTAGATTTTAATTTAAATGTTGAAGATTTTTTATCAATAGACTTTATAAACAAAGACGACAATGACGACAATGTTGTCATTATTAAAAAAATTATCATGGACGACATAGACTTGCAACATTTCATATATCATGGGTCTTTTACTCCAAGATACAATCCAGAATGGTTCGAGAAACAAGATCCAAAGCCTCCTACAAGTTATAGTCCTTGTACAGAACTAAGGCATTCCGGTGTTTGGAAGATGGAAATACACGCACCTATCTGGGAGATGCTGATGAAGGAATGGTTGAATGACAAAAGATAACATACCAAAACTACTTAAAGATGCTATGTCGCAAAATTCCTACGACATAGATGTCATAACCAAATATCTAAAGATTCCATGGTTGAAACTTGATATTAAGTTCGACGCACCTTCCGACGATGACATCAAGGAAACACTGTCTGAAACCGATTGGCGGGGGAAATGGCAATTTCCCAATGACGGGAAGACATCATACCAAGTGAAAGGATGGAACGGAAATATATTCTTTGGTCCAACAGATTTCAAAAAATTCTTAGACATGAGCTCAGCAGGAGATAATGAACACACGTATGACGAAGATAACAAATGTCGAAAATTTAGAAAAATCCTTGAGTATGATTGGTCCGTGGACGATAACTGTTACATTAAAAAACAAGTTAAAAAAATACTGCCCAATGATGAGGACATCAATCTAGTAAATTCTTACAGCCTACCTCCGGGTGGTTACGTATTTCCACACCGTGACTATGCTATAGACAACATGGGATTGGCAAAAATATATGTGGCTCTTAAATGGTCAAAAGACAATATATTTGGCATGTATGGTTGTGGAAACATACCGATCAACGAGGGAGACGTATTTTTGCTCAACAACTACACTTTACCACACTGGGTTTATAACGGAAGCAATGAAGACAGAGTGGTGATAGACATAAGTGCTAATCTTCATTCACCGATGATCAAACAAAAAATAATTGACGCTTTTAAAAAATCTATGTTATAATATGGAAATGCAAGTAGAACTAGTGGACAAGATGGGCACAGACTTATCCGTTGTCAATGCGGCACGGGTGAGTTACAGCAAGACCAAAAAAACATTCGAGGCATCAGATGAGAAATTGATCAAGTACCTCGCAGATCACGAACACTGGTCACCGTTCGCACACGCAAGCCTGCAGTTCAGGATCAAGGCTCCTATCTTTGTAGCACGACAACTGGTCAAACACCAAGTGGGTCTTGTGTGGAACGAGGTCTCAAGACGCTACGTGGACCATGCACCTGAGCTGTACCGGCCAGACTCATGGAGGGGTAGACCACAGAATTCAAAGCAGGGTTCGGATGGAGAAGTCAAACTGGACCAGACCATAGAACACAACATGGAGACCACGATGGAGAGCTGTCTCGTACTGTACAACAGTCTGTTGCAGAAGGGTGTGGCACCAGAACAGGCACGCATGGTGTTACCGCAGAGCATGATGACTGAATGGTATTGGTCAGGCACACTGTACGCATTCGCAAGGGTGTGTAACCTGAGATGCAAACCAGACACTCAGAAGGAGACACAGGACGTCGCAAACCAAATACACGCATTGGCAGATGAGGCGTTCCCTTACTGCTGGAAATACTTAATAAAACTTTAACATTTCTGTAACATAACTGTAATACTACTGTGTTTAAATAGCAGTGTTTATCAACCAATGAAAACAAGTAAACAGAAAAGGAAAAACAAATGAAAAAACTAGCAATAGTTCTTTGTGCAGTATTTTTTCTAACTCCAATAGCTCAGGCTAAAGACACAATCACAGTAGTAGGGTCATCCACGGTTTACCCTTTCTCAACAGTAGTTGCAGAAAGATTCGGTAGAAGTGGCAAGGACAGGACTCCGATTGTGGAAAGCACGGGCACAGGTGGAGGAATGAAATTATTCTGTGCAGGGTTCGGCTCAAACACACCTTCGGTTACGAATGCTTCTAGAGCCATTAAAGAAAAAGAAGTAGCACTATGCAAAAGAAACAACGTATCATTCATTGAACTAGCGATAGGCAATGATGGTATATCATTTGCAAATTCAGTGGACGGTGTAGACATGGACATCACGAGAGAACAACTTTGGCAGGCAATGGCCGCTGAAGGACCACATCCAGAGAAATGGTCAGACATAGACGCAAGTCTACCGAATCAAAGGATACACGTGATGGTGCCACCACCAACTTCAGGTACAAGAGACGCCTGGAACAGTTTGGTGATGAAGAAAGGATGTCCAAAAGATATCCTTGAAGCAAAGGGCAAGAAGGCTTGCCAAAACATGAGAGAAGATGGCCCGGTGATCGAAGCAGGAGAAAATGACACACTGCTAATACAGAAACTGGGTGCAGATCCAACATACTTCGCAATATTTGGATACTCATACTTGGACAGTTCAAGGGACAAGGTAAAGGCCATGAAGATAGATGGTGTTGAGATAGCATTGGATTCAATCCAGGACTACTCTTACCCTGTGTCTAGACCATTGTTCGTGTACTTCAAAAAAGAACACTTCGATCTGGTTCCTGGACTGGAGAAGTTCATGAAGATGTTCATCAGCAAGAAAGCGATAGGCAAACGTGGTTATCTAATAGACCTAGGACTGGTTCCGTTAGACAAAGCAACCATGGACGAAATGGTAATGAGAACCAAATAGTAGACACTGTTCCCAATACCTAGTATAATATATGTTATGAAACTAGGTATTGTGGGACACGGATTTGTAGGCACGCATGGTGTTACCGCAGAGCATGATGACCGAATGGTATTGGTCAGGCACACTATATGCCTTTGCTAGAGTTTGCAACCTACGTTGTGCTAAAGATACTCAGGAAGAAACACGTGATGTAGCAGATAGAATACATAATATTTGTAAAGAGGAGTTTCCAGCAAGTTGGAAGTATTTAAAAAATGAGTAGATGTAGTCACATATTAATAGCACACAAAGATGCAACAAGAAGTCAACGAAATGTATCAAGGGAAGAAGCATTATTTTTAATTGCTGATATTCAAAAAAAGATGTTGGACAGCGAATTAACATTCGAACAAGCCGCAAAAATGTATAGCGATTGCCCAAGCGGAAAAGCCAATGGTGGTGATCTAGGAAAAATAAAACGTGAACAAATGGATAAAGATTTTATGATTTACCTAGACGGATTACAGCCTGGTGACACCAGTGGTATTTGTTGTACAGCATTTGGTTTCCACATTATTCGTAGAAATCAAGATGTTACTATAAATCAGTCTCCGTAAATACTTAAAACTTCTTTGACTGCCTCGTGCCTTTGAACGTCACTTTTAATAAAGTTCACTATATCAATTAAACTACTTGACTTTTGATTAAGTCTATCAATGAAGTCAGACAATCCATTGTCTTTGGGTCTATCTGTCTGAGCGAGATCTCCAGTTACTGCTAATTTGCTTCGACTGCCTATTCTCGTTAACAACATCTTCATTTGACTTGCAGTGGCGTTCTGCATTTCATCTGCTACTATGTAACAACTATGAAAAGTTCTACCACGCATAAAAGCCAATGGAGATATTTCAATTACACCCTCAAACAACATATTTTGTATGTCTGCTTTAGTAAAGTATAATTTAAACACATCAAATATAGGTATAGTCCATGGAGCCATCTTTTCCTCTAAACTACCTGGAAGGAAACCTATGTCTTCATCAACACTTACCACCGGACGTGTTACCACTATCTTATTGACTTGTTTTTCTTTGAACATTTGGATAGCCACCTGAACAGCAATCATTGTCTTTCCAGTACCTGCTGGACCTACACCAAACACAATGTCTTTGGATGGATCTAACAATTTAAGA
>Ga0222686_1000312_pt1 | contig 16932 bp, 12 predicted proteins | sample AntAcemetage1159_FD_181400 | JGI IMG/M metagenome (GOLD analysis project Ga0222686, IMG submission 181400) | Saline water microbial communities from Ace Lake, Antarctica - #1159 | ecosystem: Environmental > Aquatic > Non-marine Saline and Alkaline > Saline | place: Antarctica: Ace Lake...
GGGGGCAAAAGTGAAATCTGCCGTTGGACTTGGGATGACCGTTACCGTTATTTCATCTGTGGTATCGCAGCCATCGTCATCTGTCAACGTAACTGTATAGGAGGTTGTAACACCTGGGGACACGGATGGATTTTCACTATTTCCAGCGCCATTGGTCCAGCTCACTTCTGGATTCGCCCCTGCACCTACAATGGTTGGAGCGCCTCCGATGGTTGTTGATTCTCCTGCACAGATTGTAACGTCTTGACCTGCTTCTACATCGCACTGGGCGAAGGAACTACTTGAAAAAACAAGCAGGCAGAGTAGGGAAGTTAATTTCAGTAGATGAATAGCTATTGATCTCATTGACAATATTTCCGCGTGCGAAGGTACATAAATGGTAATAGTAAACGCGCGCGTGTTATCTGTTCAACGAGGTAAATGGAGCATTGGTTGCTTGGGGTTGGTAACTTATACTGGGTTTTTGGGAATTTAAACTTCCACGAGATTTAAAACCTACCTCATTGACTTTAGTAGCCACGAGCTCAGCTCGTGGGATCATGCGCGGCTCCGCCCGGGGAACATACGGCGCTCGTGGGAACATGCGGTTACTCAACCACGGCCACCTTTGCCGATGCTACCCGAATGCCATCGGCCAAAATTACCACCTGGTAAACGCCGGTCTGAAGCTGTTCGAGAGCGACCTCATTGAAGGCTCCAGGCTGGAGCAGTTGCGTGAATACTAAACGACCCCAGGCATCAAAAACGTTCACCTCCGTTTGGGCGGAAGTCACATCACGTTGGACGGTGACGTTTCCTGAAGTTGGATTTGGGTAGAGGTCTAGATCTTCTATTTCTAAAAGCTCTTGAACGGATACAATCTCACAACTTGCGCCTTCATCACACGGACGGTATGCACCATAAATAACTTGTGCATTGGTATTGAGTGGATCAAGCCATGCCTTGAGTTTTTGCTCAGGAAGATTGTCGTTGTTAGTAAAATGCTGGTTCATTTTCCCGAAGTAGTCCGGTTCATTGGGTCCGGTTTGCGGACCAGCGCCACCTTGTTCGCAAGCTGAGAATCCGCCAGTTAGTGTGCCGATGATTCTGTGTTCAAAGTTAAAGATGGGACTCCCGCTTGAGCCCGGCTCTGTTACCCCCGCACCATTGGAGGTTGTTAGCCATGTCACTTCCCAATGAGAATCTGGAAACCCGACCCACACGCTTTGCAGCGCGGTGCCGTAGGTTGATATTTTCTTCACATCGCCTGATGGATGGTGGATAGCGACGCCTGTTGAGCTGCCCCATCCGGAAGCATCCCAGCCAGCGAAATACGGGTCCCATTCATCTGGAATGTTGTCTTCTACTTCCAGCAGGAGGAAATCGCTCCCTGTGGTGCCATCCCCTTCTACATAATCATCGCTATCAGTGAGGTAGTTTACACCAACTCTGTTGTGGTTGATGGGAGCGCTGCCATCGCCACAGAACTGCCATTCGGGAATGCCATCATTGTTGGAGTCTAGCGCGGGTGTTTCGTAATTGAAGCTCACTTGCAAAAAGGCCCATTCATCGTCTTGCACGTTCCAAGCGCAGTGGAGTGCGGTGAGCAAGTATTGTCTGCAATCAAGAGCGGTGGTGTTCACCAACGATCCTGAGCAGTTGTACAAGACACCATCAGCGGTAACCAGTAGTTTGACCACTGCATCACGCTGGCATTGCCACTCCTCTCCTTCTGGACAATTGACATCCACCTCACAGAAGTCGGACGCATTTCCCCGTTCAGCAGAATCTACCATAAAACCACATCCCATGATTCCGAGGTGTGGAACGCCCACATTGTTTTTACTGGTTTTGTATTCCAACAACAACACGTCTCCAGGAACAGCCAAAGTCATGAATTTCTTGTGTGGATTGTTTTCATCGCTATCGTAATTCGCCAGCACTATTCCGAAGGCATCTGACACGGTTAGTTCAGCACCTATTGGAAGGTGAAAATCGTCAAAATAGATTGAAAGCTCATCGGCACCTTCGGCGGAACACCATAGAAACCATGTTCTATCTTCTAGCACGGCATGGTCAAAGAAGTTGAGCGCTTCATAGCGCACCTTTCCCGCCATTGACCGTCCGTCTGTTTCTTCTGCATCCAGAATTTCTGCTTGCACTTGGCTTCTATCGAAAGGCGCGAACGGATAGACACCTCTTTGCGCTGAGGAGGAAATAGCGGTAACGATGAGTAGAAAAAGGAGTGTTAATCTCATTGGTAGGAATGAGGTGTGAAGATACGGGATTTTGGGGAGTGGGACGGGATGAGATTTCTGTGATTGTAGGAGTTCTGATGGGTCATAACTCTTTTGGCTCTATCGTTGCTGTTACCTCTATGTTGTCTCCAATCTTCAAATGTCTTCATCATTGAATTGGATCAATCGGTGTCAGGTTAGATGGATGTGTTGTACAATTTGGTTGTTGGCTTGATGAGGCCAAAGATGAGGAGGCTTTAAAAAAGTAAGGGATTTTTAAAGTCTGCTTATGAGGGCTGGTGGTCAGTGGAGGCGACGATTAGTGCGATATTAGTAGCGGATTTTGAAGCCCGAACATTTCGGCTTGGCACTTCACCTATATTGTCCTTAGACCGTTATGTAAAATGACTTTATTCCTTCCGGCTTACTGTTTTTTCAAGCACTTTTAGTTTATCAATTCCGAGTAAAATAAAGTAAGCAAAAAGAGTGAGGAAAAATAAAGTTGCCATGATTTGTAAATACATTTTGACCGTCCATTCTAACGCAACTTTTACACGTTGCATTAGTCCAATTTTCACTTCCTTCCCTTCTAGAAGCGAAAATTGAACTGTGCAAAATTCGTTTTCATCATCAAAATCACCAAGACTTACACCAAGACCCTGAAGTTGTTGCTCAATTTCAAGAATACGGTTTTCTAACCCCATGTATTCCTCTATTTTCCCACCTTTTGATTTCAAGTCAATCAATGAGTTTCTGATTTTTTCTAATGATTGCTTTTTTGCATTAAGTTCTTTATATTCATTTGTCTTATCCTTCTTTGTTATTTGTTTTGCTTGAACATTCCCAATAGTTATTAATTGATTGTAAATAGCGTCAAAGTTTTCAGGCGGAACGCCAATAACCAAGTTCAGTTTCCGGTAACCAATATTTCCGCTTTTCTGCTCAAATTGTATCAAGGCATCAAGATTTTCTATCGTTTTTCGAGAAGATTTTTCTTCTTCTTCAAAATTTGAGGATTTAGTCTTGATTTCTGCAATTTTCTCATACTTCTGGTCAACTTTTACCGCAGTTCGATTTGGCGTATTTGACTTTACCTCATACTTTTTTGTTGCGTAGTTTCTCTTTGAGTTAGAAATATCATCAAAGAACTGCGTCTGATTTGGCGAATCATCAAATGTTTTTGTGTAACCATAAATCAGTCTGAAAATAAATAAAAGAGCAAAAATTATAATTAGCCAAAAAATCAATTTCTTTAATCTATTCTTTAATGTTGGTTTCATATTTCAATGTTTTTTTGCTAGTGTCCAACGAGTGGAATCAATGTGGGCCCACATGGCATTTATACCCGGTTGTGAGCAGTGCGTTTTTTGGCTTTCAAAAGATAGAAAAGAATCCTTCGTTATCCGCCTGACTTGAAAATCGGTTTGATCAATGCGTTTTAGCAATTTATGCGACAGCTACAAACTCAAGAGGTACGTTTATAAAGTTCCCTTGGAAAAAAGGACGGTGGCTAGGAAATGGCTGGGTGAGGTGGATTAGCTTCGTTGAGCTGGTTGGCTGGCGGGTATTCTAGGGATAAATCCAAGACTTAATCCTAATTTATTTTAGAGCATAGTTAATCTGTGCACCTCATTTCAGGCACACAACCTTCGTGGTTATTGAAAACTATCGTTCCTCCTAGTTTCCAACAACTCGATTACGACGACTATGATTTTATCTAATTCATTGAAGTTGAGGCATAGCTTTTTAACTGAACGTATGGCGTTCCTCTATTTACAACAGCAAATATTCTATGTATAAGCTTGTTTCTCACTGCATTGAGAATAGTCATCCGGTTTTTACCTTCTAGCTGCTTGCGTTCGTAGTAGTGTTTCAGTTCAGGGTCATATTTGACAGCATTAAGTGCCGCTAAATTGAGCAACGCTTTGATTTTTTTATTTGCATAATGACTGACTCGGTCTTTGTAAAGAATGCTGGTTCCTGAGCGGTGTGGGAACGGAGCAACACCAGCATAACAAGCAAACTTGCGGGAGTCTTTGAATTGTGTGAAACCACTGGTCAGAACCAACATGTTTGTGGCAATCACTAAGCCTATACCAGTAATTGAATTCATCAATTCAAAGAGCTTTTTCAACTGCTGATCTCCTTCTATTATTTTGTGAATCAACTCTTCCGTTTTCTTGATTCTCTTGTTTAACCAATGAATAGACTGCTCTTCCATTCTGAATACATCAGGAAGTTCAGATTTGGTGAACATCGCTTTATTTTCATTCTGAGAGTTTTTGAACGCCTTGCGATGCTCAGTATAGCGCGCTCTTAACCTAAGTAGCTTTTGAAGCTGAAAGAGCTTTTCCGAGCGGATCACAGTCAGCTTTAACTGATCTCGTCGAAGCCAGGCGTATTCTGCTATCCGCAGCGCATCGATCTGATCATCCTTACCTCTTTTTAATCCAATTGACCTCTTTATTTCCAACCCAGACACGATGCAGAATGGCTGGCTACGTTTGGTGAAAAAGGTGGAAATAGGTACTGAGTAAGCCCCAGTATGCTCAAGACAAATCAAGCATTTTTCTAATTCACATAGCTTATTAGCCCAATTGATTAAAGCTTCAAAACCTGAAAGATTGTTGCGGAACTTGCGATGCTTTCTGCCCAAATGAAGATACACATCAAAAGTAGCTTTGGAGATATCAATCCCCATTGTTTCTGTATATTCCATACGAATATGAATTAATGTTGCTTAGACCAAGACCTTAATGGTAGCTCGCAATAGCTAATATTCTAGACGGTTATTGGCAACAGATTATAAAGAATGGAGACTGTAACCCAGCGTAGAGCTTAAATCTGGCGAGGGAGCTAGTTCACTCCATTCTTTTTTTTTTCAAGCTAATTCAATAGCCGATACAAAACAAAGGAGAGGGAGGGCCCGGGACGGGCTGTGCGCAATCCTCAATTTCAACTCCGGACTTCCAAAAAATAAAAGTTAAGATAACGATGAAAGAAAGTTCAGGAAACAATGAAAAAAAGCAAATTGGTTGGTGAGAGGTATTGCTCACACCACGCGAGTGAAGTGTACTGAAGCTTCGGCTCCTCCAGTGCAAAATATTAAAAATAAATCTTCTTTGGTTTTCTGCGCTTCACCTTGCGCATGCGCTTCCGAGTTGGATTGAACTTGTTCTTATGCTGATCTTGAAGAAGGTAATTCACCTTGAACATTCCGAACATAAAACCGTCATTGTCAGTAGCGTCTCCTCGTTGTTGCCCGGTTGCAGTAACTCTGCTTGACAAACCATCTTGAGCCAGTCCCAATGATGGATTAGAAAGGTAAGCAGCAATGTCGCCTTCCTCTCCTCCAACATACAATGAGATGTCAGACGGATTGTAATACTCAGTACTTACATCATCTATGTAATCAGTAAATGTGTAGCGATAAGAAAGCTCTAAGCCAACAGACAATTGGTGGCCCACACGTTTAGAATAGGCAATTCCTACCGGGATACAGATTCCCCACCTGCCATATTCTTCAGCACCTTCAGGAAGACCTTGCCCCTCTGTTCTGAGCGGACGGAGATCAATCCACTGTCCATCTACGATGCTTTGAGGGTTGTAATTGAACGCCCCAATCCCACCAAACAAATAGAAGCTTGAAGCCTTGAACTTCCATGGCTTCGCACCGCGAATGGTGTACACGTGTCCTTTTTTAAAGTTGATTGGAATCTCCCACTCCACCATCGCATCTAGCTCATAAATCTTTGATCTAAAATTGAGGTTGCGGTTGTTTCTAAAAACCTCTTCCGTCAAATTATCGTTTCCTGAAACTTGTCCGTAAGTGAATCCAAGTCTGAGATAGAACTTTTTGTACAACGTATACTTGTACCCAACAGAAGCGGCTAGTTTGGTGAGGCTGATTTCTAAATCTTGGAAATCATTGGTTCCGATGCCATCTTTCCCTCCCAGATCACCCAGAAAATTAGATGCACCCACACCAACTGTAATCTGATGACGATTCTTTTTCCAATCGTTCTTATCAAAGAACTGGCCAGAAGCGGTCATTGACAGCAACAAAGCTAAGACGGTAAGTATGTTAAGTTTTGATCTCAAGACCCTCAAAAATAAAGAAATTAATAGCGCATTCTACAATAACTGTGAAACTCCCTTTTGATGCATGAACTCCCACGCCACCATTCCAGTGCAAACAGCTACATTCAGGGAGTGTTTCGTCCCAAATTGAGGGATTTCTAGGCAAATATCTGCCAAGGCACACACCTCATCTCGCACTCCTTTTACTTCATTGCCCACTACAATGATCCATTTATCTTGATCAGTCTTCCAGTCTTGCAACAAAGTACGTTCTTCCATTTGCTCAACAACGGCAATTTTCCACCCTTTTGATTTGTACTCTTCTAATAAATCGATTAGTTCATGGGCGTACCTCCAATTGACGGTTTTATCTGCTCCAAGCGCTGTTTTTTGAATGTCTCTGTGCGGGGGCTGCGCCGAAATACCACCTAGAAGTACTTCCCGAATTCGAAAGGCATCAGAGGTTCGAAACACCGATCCCACATTGTTACCAGAACGAATGTTATCTAGGGCAATAACTAAGTCTACCTTCGGCACTTGCGTGTATGTTTCAGGCGAGATGCGCCCCATTTCAGTCACCTTTAGTTTTCTATTCATGTAGCAAAGAAAGCAGAACCCCTGACCTTTTGCAAGACCAGGGGTTCAATTTCAAAACGAATACGTAATTACTTTATTTCCAAGTAGAAAGGCATACGCGCCTGAATGGTTTCTCCACTGTTAATCATCTTCTTCACTTGATTCAAATGCTCAAGTGTTACAGGACCAACGCCCATTTCTTGGAGAAAAACTTCTGCCTTAACCTGACCCGTTAATTCTTCCATAATTTTCTGGAAAGGGTCTTCAATTTCTGGCAATGATTTCACACGGTAGTCAGTCAATTCTGCTAGCTCAGCGGCTTTATCAATCGCATCACTCAATGAGCCCATACCGTCTACCAAACCAATCTCCTTTGCATGAATCCCGGTCCACACACGTCCTTGTGCAATGCTATCAACCTCATTCACTTCCATCCCTCTTCCTTCAGCCACCAGGCCAATGAAATCATAATAAATGTCTGAAACTTGCTCGTTGATCGCTTCAAATTCAACCTCATCTAGCGGACGGGTAGTTGTCAAAACCCCGGGGTGTTCATTTGTATGAACGCGGTCAAAGGTAATCCCCAATTTCTCATTGAACATACGTTCCGTATTTGGGATCATTCCGAAGACGCCAATTGAGCCTGTGATGGTAGTAGGCGTAGCGTAGATATAATCAGCTCCAGCAGAGATATAATATCCACCTGAGGCTGCCAAATCACCCATTGAAACCACAAACGGTTTGCCCGCTTCTTGAATCAATTGCGTCTCTCTCCAAATCACATCACTTGCCAAAGCACTTCCACCCGGTGAGTTTACACGCAGCACAACGGCTTTCACTTTATCATCTTTTCTTGCTTCGCGAAGCGCCTTAGCAATGCGGGTAGAACCAATCGTTTGATCATCTCCTTCACCAGATTCAATGGCACCCACGGCATAGATCACCGCTACTTTATCAGCCCCCATAACGAATGGTTTATCAGAAGACACTTTCGCTTTAGCGTACTTATCCAATTGAACGAAGCGCAATTTTTTCTTATTCACATCAAACTTCTTCTCTTCAGTCTCTTCAGTCTCTTCATCTGAGTCAGCATCCGCTTCAACGCCTACTTTCGCTTCAAGCAATGTAATCACTTCGTCACGGTATTTCTTCGCATCAACCAATTTATACTCAACGGCATCATCAGCACTTCTGATGGCTAGGTTATCTGCAATTTCGTTCAGTTCAGCTACAGAGACCGAACGCGACGCTGAGATATCACTCAGCATTTCGCCCCAAATCTCTCCTAACAAGACCTCCATTTGTTCCCTGTTACTAGCAGACATCTTATCATACATAAAAGGCTCTACAGCACTTTTGTATTTGTTATCTGGCCCACGAACGATGGTTACATCTACCCCTAATCTGTCTAGCATTCCTTTAAAGAATGAGAGCTCAGTATACAATCCTGAGAACTGCAAATCTCCCGTAGGATAGAGGTACACCTCATCAGCAGCAGATGCAATGAAATACGTTGCTTGTGAATAGCCTTCTGAAAACGCTACAATCCATTTCTCTGAAGTTTGAAATTCAACCAGTGCATCACGAATCTCCTGCAGTGTTGAAGGTGACGCAGAAATTCCTGCCAGGTCTAGAAAGATCCCTTCGATGCGGTCATCAGTGCTAGCGCGTTCTATGTTTGCTAAGATATCATTCAACCCCAATCGTTTCTTCGGTTCGAAGGTGGCGAAGTCAATGTCAAATTCTTTATCGTTCCCACGTTCAATGATCGGATCATCAAACTTAATGTGCAGAACTGTTGAGTCAAACACCTTCGTTTCATCTCCATCACCACTTGCTGCCAATGATCCTATTATGCCAAAAAAGATAAGCATAAGAATTAACGAGAGAACAATGTACGCGAGGATACTAGCTAAAAATGAGGCTCCAAATATTTTTCCGAATGATACTTTCATAGTTGAATAATTTCAATTGCAAAGATACACCCAACATCAATGATAACAATGAGAACTTTACGTTAGCGGAAAATGTCAACGGACGAGCGGAAAACCTTTTTCTTCCAACTATCTTTGTCTCCCTCATGGCAAAAGTATACCTCGGAATTGGCGGCAATTTAGGGCGAAGAGACCTGTTTCTTTCCCACACTATAAAGTGGATTAATCTTCTGATTGGTCCGGTTTTAAAAGAAAGCTCTATTTACGAGACGGCGGCTTGGGGAATGGACAATGCCCCTGACTTCCTAAACCAAGTGATTGAAGTGGAGACAAACCATGCGGCGCTGGATGTTTTAAAACAGTGTCATCACATAGAGCGCATGATGGGGCGAAAGCGGTTGCCTGGAAAGGGATATGCTTCGCGCACAGCAGACCTAGACATCCTACATTATGAAGGGTGTGAGATGTTTAGTGAACAGCTTGTTCTTCCGCATCCCGGCATTGCAAAGCGAAAGTTTGTGTTGATTCCTTTCAATGAAATAGCGGGAGGACTAACTTTGCCCGGACGAACAGCATCAATTCATGCGCTGCTTGAGCGCTCAGAAGACACCACAGAAGTCAGAAAATGGGACTCCCTTACAGCTATATAAGTATTGAAGGCAATATTGGAGCGGGAAAAACCTCTCTAGCAAAGAAGTTGGCTGAAAAGCACGATGCCAAATTGGTGTTAGAGGAATTTGCTGAAAATCCTTTTTTGGAACACTTTTACAAAGCACCAGAGCGTTATGCTTTTCCTTTGGAACTTTCTTTTTTGGCGGAACGCTTCGCCCAATTAAAAGATGAGTTACAGAACCGAAATCTCTTTCAGAGTGTGGTTGTCTCTGATTACTTCATTTCGAAGTCCTACATCTTCGCGAAAGCAAACCTAGATGCTGATGAATTCGAATTGTTCATGCAGTTATTCAAAATTGTAGAGGCAAACTTGCCCAAGCCAGACTTGCTAGCCTACCTCTACCTTCCTATTGAAAAACTTCAAAGCAACATCCAAAAGCGCGGACGGACCTACGAGCAGGGAATCAAGGATAGCTATTTGAAAAACATTGAGAAGAGTTATTTCACTTTCATGCGTCAACACAAGAAATTACGCGTTGTGATTATAGACACATCTGACATGGATTTTGTAAACAACGAAGCTGATTTCTTGCGCATGGAAGAATTGCTGAGTGCGCCCTACAAACCGGGCATGCATCGCGTAAAAGCATAATATTCCCGAAGGGGCATACCGATGGCTTCCTGTCTGCAACACCACACCACCTAACAAAAAATCAACGGCACAAAAAAGGGCAGACTTTCATCTACCCTTCCCACGGATTTCCTCCGTCAATATAATGTTGTTGAATGCTACTTCAACAATTCAGCCATTTTCGCACCAATCTGTGCTGGCGAATCTACAACGTGAATTCCGCACTCACGCATAATTTTTTTCTTTGCTTGCGCTGATTCTTCTGCTCCAGAAACAATTGCTCCAGCATGTCCCATTGTTCTTCCAACAGGTGCTGTTTCACCGGCAATGAATCCAACGATTGGCTTAGTAGAATGTTCTTGAATCCAACGCGCAGCTTTCACTTCAAGGTCTCCGCCAATCTCACCAATCATAATGATTCCATCTGTATCATCATCATCCATGAAAAGCTTAATTGCATCCAGGGTTGTTGTACCAATGATTGGATCACCACCAATACCAATGGCAGTTGACTGTCCCAATCCTGCTTTGGTAATTTGATCTACAGCTTCGTAGGTTAATGTTCCTGATTTTGAAACGATCCCTACTCTACCAGGGTTAAAGATGAAACCTGGCATGATCCCAATTTTCGCTTCTCCAGCAGTAATGATTCCTGGGCAGTTAGGGCCAATCAAGGTACAGTCTCTTTGGTCTACATAGGCTTTCACCTTCACCATGTCATTCACAGGAATACCTTCAGTAATGGTCACAATTACTTTGATTCCAGCATCAGCCGCTTCAAGAATGGCATCTGCAGCAAAAGCAGGTGGCACAAAGATGATTGAAACATCAGCTCCTGTAGCCTTAACAGCATCTTCTACTGTGTTAAAAACAGGCTTCCCAAGGTGCTCTTGTCCGCCTTTCCCTGGTGTAACACCACCAACAACGCTCGTTCCGTATTCAATCATTTGACCAGCATGGAAAGTACCTTCACCTCCAGTGAATCCCTGTACGATAACCTTGGAATCTTTATTTACAAGTATGCTCATTGTTTCGTTTTCTTCGTGAGTTTGCGATTGCGAAAATAATGCAAGTTGAAGGTATATGAAAGCGGAATGAAGAAGAATGCAAAAAAACTGTTTCGAATCTGTCTATTTTGCAATTTCAGACCTCACCAGCTACACTCTTATACCAACAAAGTACACGTTCAAATGAGACAACACCTAAGTTAGGTGTTGCTACCTGATCGAATTGAGAGAAATTCCACTCTGAAAACAGTGGCCCTCGTGCTTAATAAAAGATACAATATCTTATTTTACAAATAATTACCGACGAATAATCAGCAATTCCTTGTGTAATTAAAAAGATTTTATGCAAATTGAAAGCGGATTACGATCCAACGGAAAAAAACAACCAAAATCTATAACTTATGAGACGCTCTCTTACGCGCCACCTTTCTCCGTGCGCCATTGTGTTTGCTTTCTTTGCATTCACAAACTTAACTTCCAATGCACAATCATGGTATATTCCATTTGACTTTGCTGCATCTTTGGAACCTGCTGTAGATGCTGCGGCAGCCCCTCCCGGATACTATTACGCCAATCAAGCATGTATTCAATCAGTGATTGATGCAGACGACTACTGCGTGACTTCTGATTGGGATGAGTTTTGTAATGCTGATTACTTAGCTTGTTTAGGATGCACTGAACTTACATGGTTCATTCCCGCAGAAACAAACGCAGGACCAGCAGTATATGACTGTGTTGCGCCTGTAGGTTATTATGCCCCTGACCAGGCTTGTGTTTTGAATGTTGTACTTGCAGATGGCTTCTGTACAGACGACAGCTGGGATGGCCTATGCCAAGCTGTCTTCGAAAATTGTGCCTTCGGGTGTGACGCTTCATGGCACATTCCGATTATTGCTAGCAATGGTCCAGCTGTCTTAAACTGCTTACCTGATGCAGGTTACTATACGCCAGCTAACCAAGCTTGTGTTGAACAAACCATTGCTGCAGATACGTACTGTATCACAACCAGCTGGGATGCTCTCTGTCAATCCGATTTTGAAGCGTGTGCGTTTGGTTGTGATGCCCAGTGGCACATTCCTTACAGCACTAGTGGGACTGAACCTCCTGTTTTTGATTGTACAGCTCCTCCGGGTTATATGACTCCAGACCAAAATTGTGCTGAGGAAGTGATCGCCAATGACCCTGTATGTATCGAATTTGGATGGGATCAAATCTGTCAAGATGATTATGAATTGTGCTTCCTTGGGTGTGATGCGCAATACTACATTCCATTGGTTGTTGGAACTGGCCCTGCTGTTTTAGCTTGTCCTGGAACTGAGCCAGCTGGATACTGGTCTCCTAGTGTAAATTGCATTCAAATTGTGATCAATGCTGATTCTTACTGTGTAGGAACTTCTTGGGATTTGGTTTGTCAAATAGCATTTGAAGATTGTTTCTACGGGTGCAATGCACAGTGGTACCTTCCTTTTGTTGTTTCTTCAACCCAACCTGCTGTCTTAGCGTGCTCAGCACCTCTTGGATATGAATTCGCAGCAGGACAAGACTGTGTTGAATCTACTGTTGCAGGCGATCCTTACTGCCTTGTAAGCGGTTGGGACCAGTTTTGTGAGGCATCCTATGAAAGTTGCTACCTAGGTTGCACTTACTCTTTTGCTTGTAACTACAACCCTACAGCAGTTGTTGAAGATGGCACTTGCGGAGAAGCAGGATGTACAGATTCAGGAGCGTTGAACTATACTCTTAATGCGGTTTGTGACAACGGCTCTTGCATTTATGGTTCTTGCCCAGGTGATTTCAATACTGATGGCCTCATTGGAACGGGTGACCTCCTAGATTTCCTAGGTGTCTTTGGAACCGTTTGCCCTTAACCTCAACTAACCACTTTTACGTAAATGAAGAGGGCTGCGGATATTTCGCAGCCCTCTTTTTTTTTCCTCTTTAGTAGCTACGAGCTCAGCTCGTGGGATCATACGGCGCTCGCGGGATTATACGGTGGATCTTCTTCCAAGAGAAATAAACCGATATGGGTTAAATGTAGTAGCCACGAGCTCAGCTCGTGAGATCATACGGCGCTCGCGGGATTATACGGTGGATCTTCTTCCAAGAGAAATAAACCGATATGGGTTAAATGTAGTAGCTACGAGCTCAGCTCGTGGGATCATGCGGCGCTCGCGGGATCATACGGTGGATCTTCTTCCAAGAGAAATAAACCGATATGGGTTAAATGTAGTAGCCACGAGCTCAGCTAGTGGGATCATACGGCGCTCAGACATAGGCCTCCCCTACTTTCACGAAGGTTTAATAACTAAACTTTCCTGTAAAATGCCTTCCTTTAGATTGAACAGAATAAATTGAAACGCCCCTTTCATGGTGCGGAATAACATTCCTTCCCTCATTCAATTGTCCTTCATAGTAGAGTCTTCCATCAGAATGAAATAAATTCAAGACTCCATTTGAAACGTTTGAAGGCATTGTAACTTCCAGTCCTTGTGAGGTGAGAACCACTGAGGGCGTTATTGCTTGCTCATCATCTACATTCACCGAACCTCCGCTCAATAAAAAACTGATTGAATTGTCAATATGAGCAATCGTCTCTTCAACCGTTTCGCCCCAAGGATCATAAATAACTGTTCCGTCAGGACCAACAATAACCATCATCGGATAGCCATAAAAAACACCAAATTCGCCTGTCATATATGGGTCCATAGCAGCATTCGAACCACCTTCAGTTCCAACTAAAGGCAATTGAATTCCAGACTGGCTCACAAACTGGGTAAGGACAGCCTCCGTGTCTAAGTTGGACATTAATAAGAAGTCTACGGGAATTGAACTGGCCTCCTGCACCGCCGCATACACCTGTAGCTCTGAGAAAATCTCAACGGCCAAAGGAGCTCCTACATAAAAAAAGCCCATTACCACAACATGCCCCTCATCTAGGTAGTCATGGTAGAGCTGATGCTCAGTTCCTAAAATGTCAATAACGGTGAAATCTGGGGCTTGCTGGGCCTGAGCCGCAGAAAAGCTTACCAAAAAACAAATCACTCCAACTACAAATGTCTTAATTGACTTCATCTTCACCAATGGATTCTGCGTTCAATACAATGTGTTTGAAAGACACCCTACTTAGAATTCTGAGTATTGAGCGCAGAGCTAGGAGGATGGGATGCTAAGTAAACGCAATTGTTAGGGCTTGGGAGCAACCGCAATTATAGGAGGAAGAAATCTGTCAGTCCCTACGTGGGTATAACATTGAAAACGGACAACCTATTTCTAGGGAATGACAATCTGTGCGTCCTTCCATGCGTATAACATGATCGATTTCCGTTTCGATTTCGGTACCTTTGTACCATGATTTTTCAAGCTGACAACGCCACCATCTGTGCCTTATCTACTGCCCCTGGAATGGGCGCCATTGCTGTAATCAGAGTATCTGGTCCCGATGCCATTGGCATAGGTGACGCCATATTTTTCAGAGATTTGCGCACTGCAGATTCGCACAAAGCGTTGTTTGGAGTCATCAGAAATGACGCACAAATCATTGACGAAGTCTTACTCACTGTTTTCAAAGGTCCCAATAGTTTCACGGGCGAAGATGTGATTGAGATTGGTTGTCACGGTTCTGTTTTCATTCAGAATCAAATTTTACAGCTTTTGGTGGCCGAAGGTTGCAGGTATGCCAAGCCCGGCGAATTCACCTTCCGTGCCTTTTTCAATCGGAAGATGGACCTCTCACAGGCAGAGGCTGTGGCTGATTTGATTGCGGCTGAATCAGCAGGAGCACACGAACTTGCATTGAATCAAATGCGCGGGGGCTTTTCGCATGAGATTGCGCATTTGCGTGAGCAGCTCATCAACTTCGCCTCCCTCATTGAATTGGAATTGGATTTCGCCGAGGAGGATGTAGAATTTGCTGACCGTTCCCAACTCACTAAATTGTTGTTCGAAATTGAAGTAGTGCTGAAACGTTTGATTGATTCTTTTCAGTCGGGCAACGCCATCAAGAACGGCATCCCGGTAGCCATTGTTGGGAAGCCCAACGCGGGGAAATCTACTCTCTTGAACGTTTTATTGAACGAAGAGCGTGCCATCGTTAGTGAAATTCCTGGCACCACCCGCGATACCGTTGAAGACCGCATTAGCATTGAAGGGGTTTCCTTTCGTTTCATTGATACGGCTGGCTTGCGCGAAACCGAAGACTTGGTTGAAAAGATTGGTGTGGAGCGCAGCATGGAGGCCATCAAAAAAGCCACCATTATCCTTTATGTATACGATGTGAGTGAGCTGACTGGCGACGTTCTTTCTGTGATTGAAGCACAACTCAGAGCTGACCTCGATCCTTCGCGCCAAAGTCTTCTCATGGTGGGCAACAAGATTGATACTTCTTCGCCTGACAACAAGCATCCAGACCATCTGTACATCTCAGCCAAGAACAAAACCGACATTCATGGCTTGCATGAATCGCTCATCAACCTGAGCAACATCCGCATCAATACGGAAGGCAGCACGGTGACGAACATCCGCCACTATGAGGCCTTAACCCAGGCGTACAAATCGCTCCAAGAAGTACTCACCGGAATGGAAAATGCTGTTACGGGAGATTTCCTCGCCATCGACATCCGCAAAGCGCTTCACCACTTGGGGGAGATCACGGGGGAGATCACGAGTGATGATTTGCTGGGGAATATCTTTGGGAAGTTTTGTATTGGGAAGTAGGGATCAGTTTTGAGTTTTGAGGAAGGAGGACGATTTCGTTGAGTTGTAGAGATTCGTATTTAGGTTTTCCTTCCAGACGAACCTTGTAGATCATCCCATGTAGGTCCAGCCCTTTAGGTCTGGACATTAGATACGGCCGGGTGCAGGTCAGGCCTGAAGGGCTGACCCTACGGGTTATTCATTTCCGCTTTGCCCTTTCAATCAGCATTCTTGCATGTCATTATCTTTCAAAACGTTGCTTAATTATTCCATTTTTTAAGACGAAAGAGCAGGATTAATAACAAAACTGTTTCCCAAGGACTATTCAAAAGAGGAATCTGTTCAAATGTTACTAGACTCCGGTATCAGAGTTTCTGGCTATCCCCTACCTTTAATCCCAATGAAACACTCCATTCAATTCGCGCTTTCATTGGCTCTTATGGCCTTCGGCTGGAATACCTCTTCCGCCCAAGGCCTCAACATCACCCTTGACCTCGAACACCCCTATTCCAATCTTACAGGTGTGGTGGTAACAGATTCATGTTTCTACGTTTCAGGGTATGTTTGGACAGATGAAAATCTTGCATTGCAGTTGGTGGTATCACGAATTTCATTTGAAGGCGAGGAGTTAGCTAGTTTTTTCCCTTTTCATGACGAAAGAGCATTTAGGTCTCAACAAGATCTTTTGCTTTTGTTAGATGATGGGAATCTTGCTGTTGCTGGAAGCGTTTGGGATGAAGAGGCCGAAGCAGATAATTCGTTTATTTTGATTCTATCCAATGAAGGTGAGGTTGTGAATTTGTTTGAATTCCAGCACCCTTTCTCCTCTTCCGCTTCATATCAAGCACCAAAATCACTTACACAAGATGAAGAAGGAAATTTTCTTCTTGCATGTCAGATAGATACAGATCAAGAGGGATTTCTGACTCAGATTTATGTTCGAAAAATCAGCCCAGATGGTGAAGAAATTTGGGCTTCTGAATATGGTCAATTTGATTTTACAAATAGAGCAGGCAAATTGATTGAAATCGACCAAGGGTATTTGTTGGTGGGTGGAAGGTTCAAGGACTTAAACACAAATTTTAATTTCAAAGAATCGCTTGCATTATTTGATAAATCAACAGGTGAACTTTTGAGCGACTTTGACTTAGTTGACGACAGCGAGTTTTTTCTTCTAGAGGACG
>Ga0222686_1000313_pt1 | contig 16918 bp, 16 predicted proteins | sample AntAcemetage1159_FD_181400 | JGI IMG/M metagenome (GOLD analysis project Ga0222686, IMG submission 181400) | Saline water microbial communities from Ace Lake, Antarctica - #1159 | ecosystem: Environmental > Aquatic > Non-marine Saline and Alkaline > Saline | place: Antarctica: Ace Lake...
GTGTTACATAGGATTGTGATGGTGTTTCATTATATTCCACTAATAATGTATAATATTTATTCCATTGTTCATTTGATTTATCCCAATACCAATTAGGTATTTTTTCTAATAATTCAATTTGTTGTTTTGATAGTTTATGTTTCCTTTTATTTTGTCTCTGATTATGACACCAACCTCCTAATTTAAAACCACATTTTGTTATATATAATCTTGATGGTATATCATTGTATTCCACTAATAACTCATAGTTTTCCTTCCATTTCTTATCATTATAATGAATATTCACATCCAAAATACCTTGGCTAAACGCTTTATTCAAATCAATACTATCTTCTCTAATATTCCACAAAACTTCCAAATCTGGATGCATATGTACGTTAAATAATTTTGGTCGTTTCTTTGGACTGGTTATTTTAGGAATGTTCTCTTTCTTTTTCACAATAGGTGAATAGGTTTTATCGTCTTCGCAATAGAATAGTCGCAATGGTTCGTCGTCGTTTGCTTCTTCGTTGATATATTTAATAGGTTGGTCATAATTTTGTGTATAAATTTCAATGGTTTTATCTCGTTGTTTCGCCACTTGGTTTAATATAGTCGGGTTGTCGCTTTCTTCAGATATGTCAATCGGATCATGACTAAGATACTTTAAATTATCTATAAGCGTGCCTTGACTTTCTTCCACATGTAGTCCGTGGTTTTCCAAATTATCTTTCACTTCTTTTGGAGAATACATATTTGGATATTGTAAACACATTTCAAACATATCAGGGTCATATTGGTAGCGAAACGCACTAATTACATTTAAAGCAGTATTAAAATTACCACATTCGGACAATTGTTCGCGGATCATTTGGTCGCGTTGTTCGGGTGTATCCATAGAAGAATACTTTGTAATATCCACTTGGCAAGGAATTAATATAATCGCAGGTGACATATTTTTCTCTGGAATTCGAACCAATCGTCCAATACGTTGCGACTCTTTCACAATACTCTTCGTTGGATTAATAGGAACACATATATTTGCCCACTTTGTATCAATGCCTTCGTTTAAAATACCACATGACGCCAATATATAAATCCGCCCTTCTACTTTTCTATCAAAATCTTTAATAATCTCTTCTTTACAAGGCGTTTTACTAGAAACACCTTTCAATATAACGTGCTCCACGCGGAAATTTTCTTTCGTATGTGGAAACTCTGCATTTTGTATTTTCGTAAATAGTTTTTTAAGCAATGCTTGATTATGGGTACTCGCGAACTCTTTTACAAATGAAATCATAGTATTTTGTGTATCACTTTCTTCTACAAAACTATGAAACGTCAACACATTCCAATACGAATATTTACCAGATAAACACGCTCGTATTATTGACTCAAAAATAGGTTGATTTTTTATTTTACATTCGGGTATTTGAGTATATAAACTTATGTGTGTTTCAAACGGTTTACATATATTATCTTGAATTGCTTGATAATATAAGTATTCATAGGCTAAAACACCACAATCACTCTCCTCTTTGTCGTACATAGTGATTCCATTCTTATTTACTGGGGTCGCAGTATAAAACCGGGTTTTGTCTACTATAGAATCTAATTCTTCGTTATTGAATACGACGTTTTGTATTTTATCGCCTACAATATGATGTGCCTCGTCGTAAATCAATAGATTTATCTGTATATGGTGGTCGATACAAAGACATATGAATTTTTCAAACGATTGATAGGTCACCATAATGATTTTTGTATGTTTACATTGAATGAATTTTATAAGTGTTTTTTCATTTGTCGTGAATGTAATGCTTCCTTTTGATTTTAATTTGCCATCATCGTCAGAACAAAACGCTAAACATTTAAATTTTTCAAATTCGCTTTGGAATTGTTCGAGAATATAATCATTGCTATATTGTTGAATCAAACATAGCGACGGAAATACAATAACATTCATTGGCTGGTTTTGTATAAATATATCCACGGTAAAAGTTCGGGTTTTGCCTGTTCCGCACCACATATTGATTAAACATTTTTTATGTGGTGCGGACGCTTGTATGGCGCGTCTTTGGTGTTCGTATAAATTCTCCATAGGGTTCTTATATATTCATAATGAAATCAATTTAAACCATATCTTGTATGTCTTCAATCTTCGAACCCATCAACATAGATTGAAGCTCTTGGCACGTGCCGGATAAGTTGAAACTTATATCTTCTTCGTCTTCTAAGATGGAACCCGATCCGTCTTGTTTGCACGTGAACGGTTCCGGGCGCGTGAATGGTTCTTGTCTAGAAAAAAAAAATAATAATGAAATCAGGACAACGACGCTAAAGATCACCAGTGGATTTTGGAATACATTTTTACCTTTTTTCATATACTATAGTAAAAGATTTTATTAAGCATCGTGTCTCACTCCTCTATATACCGGATGGCGAGGGATGCCGTCTTTGGTGAGTTCCATATAAGAAAAATTCACGGTCGCGCCGATAGGTATGTAATGTTTAGAGTCCACGTCGTTGTATTCGGCGCGCATCAAGTCGCTAAATCCTGTCCCAATATGAACGGGTTTTCCCTTGTAATCGCATTTTAAGGCACCCAATAGTCCAGTATATTTACCTTTACCGGGGTCATAGTCTATTACGGTCGCTTCGTCGTCTTCGCCTATTTTCATTTTTAATAATAATTTACTACGTTTTGTCTCGTAGAAAGACGAAGGTTCGCGTATTATTATTCCTTCGGCACCACCTTCCGTATATTGTTGGTATAACTCTAGTAGATGTTCGTGGTCGTTTACTTTGGTGACCACCGTTAATTTTATAGGTGAATCTGCTTGACTTATTTTAATAGATTCGACGATTTTTTCTAATTCTTCTAAACGTAGCGTATACGGGAGGTCTTTCAAATGAGGCATATCAAACACCATATATTTTACCTCTTTCCATTGTTGGTCGAGGTGTTCTTCGGTTACCTTTTTATTCGGTTTTGAATTGCTTAAACCTGATATCTCTTGGAATCGTCCGCGACCAAGCCACAATTCTCCGTCTAAACTACAACCTTTGGGCAATAGATTTATAAACCACTTGGGGACATAACTGAACACTTTTCCTTTCATCTTTCCGCCACGTTTAGAGGGTCTAGCGATCAACTCGCGCCCGGTCCAAATGCATCTTAAACCATCGTATTTTTCGCTCAACAACCAGCCACTTGGCGGAGACAAAAAACGCTTTAATAAGGGTTTGCTTAGTTCTATCATGTTGCCTTCTTTATACAAATTGTCCGCTAACATAATTCCTGTGCCTTCTCCGAATACGATGTATTTTTTTTGGTCTTCTAAACTCTCTGAGCTATTTTCTGGAAATACACGTTTGTACGTCTCTTCAGATACAGATGGCTTCATCAACGATTGCTTCATAAACGCCTCGTTGGACAAAGGTGATTTTTCGTGAATAAGGCTATAGGAATTATTCTCCAACATATTGGTCATCATTTTTACATTAGAGCTTTGTTTCACATCAGGGCTTTGTTTTACATCAGGGCTTTGTTTCATAGTTTTTAATAATAATTCATAGGAATTAACCGGCTTTTTCTTTCTAAAAGAAACAAGTGTTTTATTTTTTTTTTTTATGATTTTCTTACACGTGAAATTCGGCATTCGTTCTTCGCCCTCTTTACATTTATTCACGAATCTACACGTCGCGGGGTTTAAATCTTTCGTCAAAAAACATTTTTCCATTATACTCTATAGATATATTTTACGAACCGCAAGACAAACATTCTTTCTCGGGCGTGACCGTAAATTGTTGCGCATGGTGCTTTGCTTTCCGCCGTAAATAATACATCCCTGTTTTCAGACCACATTTCCAGGCATACAAGTGCATGTTGGTGAGTGTTTTATAATTGGGCTCTTCTACCCACAAATTCATCGACTGGCTTTGACAAATATAGGCGCCTCGGTCTTTTGCCATATCCATAATGGTTTTCATAGACATCTCCCATACAATTTTATATTTGGATTTGATGTAGTCAGGGATTTCTGCGATAGATTGAATGGATCCTTTGTTTTTCACAATATCGTTCTTAATGGTAATCGACCAAAGGTGTAAATCGATTAATTCTTTCATCAAGTGTTTATTGATGACCATAAATTCTCCGGCTAAGGTTCGGCGGGTATACATGTTGCTAGTAAAGGGTTCAAAACATTCGTTGTTGGATAAAATCTGACTGGTTGACGCGGTTGGCATCGGAGCCATACACAATGAATTCTTCGTCCCGTATTGTCGGATATGTTGTTTTAAAGCATTCCAATCGTATCGGTTGGGTGCGATGTTCCACATATCAAATTGTAAAATCCCTTCGCTCAAGGGCGACCCTTTAAACGACGCATAAGGACCGCTTTCTTTTGCCATTTCCATACTTTTTTCGAGAGCCGCGTGATACATCGTTTCAAAAATACGCTTGTTAATCTCTTTGGCTTCGTCGCTGTCAAATGCCATCTCCATCATCGCAAACACGTCTGCCAAACCTTGAACCCCGATCCCGATCGGTCTGTGTTTTAAGTTACTGACACGTGTTTTTTCCGTAGGGTAATAATTTACGTCGATGATACGATTTAAATTCTCTGTGACTAGTTTGGTTATTTTATGTAATCCATTGTAATCGAAGACCGGTTTGAATAATTTCAAAACATCCATAAATCCGCCGATTTGCTTTTGGTCCACAAACAATTGCGGATATGTCGTTTGAGGACCCGTAACCAGTTCATACGCGATATGTTTGGAATCTAGAAAATGCTTCAGATAGTCGCACCATTTACAATTGTCTTTGGTATAAATGGTAATACGACCCCCGAATTTAAACTTGCTTTTTTTCACAAAAGACGAAAGCGAAATGCTCGCCAGATTACACACCGCGCTTTCGTCTTTGTCGCTATATTCCATAATTTCACAACATAAATTAGACGACCGAATCGTGCCAATATTTTTTTGATTGCTTTTCTGATTACACGCGTCTTTATATAACATATAAGGCGTACCGGTTTCCATTTGACTATCAAGAATCTTAAACCATAATTCACGTGCTTTCATTGTTTTCAAATAATTTCCTGCCGACACATACGATTCATATAAACGCTCGAATTCGTCCCCGTATACATCCGATAATCCTTTACACTGGTGCGGACACATCAAGTACCAATCTCCGTCGCTTTCTATTTTACGCATAAACAAGTCAGGAATCCACAAGGCATAAAATAAGTCGCGCGCCCTCATTTCTTCGTCGCCGTGATTTTTACGCAGTTCAAGAAACTCTACGATGTCGCCGTGCCAGGGTTCCAAATACATTGCAAAACTCCCGTTTCTTTTTCCGCCACCTTGGTCGACATAGCGGGCGGTGTTATTGAATACCCGCAACATAGGTACGATACCATTGGACGTGCCATTGGTACCTAAAATGGACGTTCCTTTAGCGCGAATATTATGAATATGTAATCCGATACCACCCGCCCATTTGGAAATAGACGCACAATCACTTAGGGTATTAAAAATACCATCGATGCTGTCTTCTTCCATACCTAACAAGTAACAAGAACTCAGTTGCGGACGAGTGGTGCCGGCGTTGTATAAGGTAGGCGTCGCGTGAATAAATAATTTTTTACTTAAACCGTCGTAGGTGTCCTTTACTTTAGATAAACAATTCCCGTGAATTTGGATCGCGACACGCATCCACAAATGTTGAATATTTTCGATGACGACATTCTCGTGGCGCATCAAATAGGCGCGTTCTAATGTTTTATACCCAAAATAATCAATTAAATAATTTCGGTCGTAGACTATCATAGACTCCAACTCTTTATGATGTTCTTTCACCGTAGTATAATAATCTTCGGACAAATATCCTTTTTTACGATACAAAATCTCCACGCTTTCTAATAGAGTCCGCTTGGTTTCTTTGTGGTGATTCGAAATACAAATATACCCCGCCAATCTGGAATAATCGTAATGTATGGTGCCCATAGAGGCGCACTGCTCCGCCAACAATTCGTCGATTTTACTCGTTTTGATACTATCGTGTAATTGGTCGATTACCTTTAATACTAACCCGCTTCCTTGAATAGACAAGATATATTTTACAATAAATTTGTTAACACGTTCTAAAATCTTATCGTATGACAAGGTCTCTTTTTTGGCGTTACGTTTCAATACATAAATCATTCATATAGTATATCCTTTTATTTTATATCTTTTTTCTATTTTAAATATAATGAAACATAAATACACTTTAATTTTATTATTTGTCGTGGTGATATCGTTCTCTCTATTAGGAAGTCTATTTCCAGCGGAAGGATTTGAACAATTACCGGTACCCCAATGTAAAAACGAAGTAGGTGAAAGTAAATCATGCGACGACGATGATTATATGTTGAAAAGTCAAATCGTCCCCCCTGTATGCCCTAGTTGCCCCCCCTATTTATGCGACACAAACGAAGAAACTGTGTCTCAAACCGCCACGCCAGCCTCTCAAACCGCCACCCCAGCCTCTCAAACGGAATCCGCAAACAAACAATCCAATTACTCTTTCAAACAAACGACTGAGACAAAAGAACCAAAGGAAAGTTCCGGTCTTTTAAGTATGTTCAATCGGTCTGACAAAAGTTCCGGACAAGGCTCGGGTCAAGGCTCGGGTCAAGGCTTCGGACAAGGCTCGGGTCAAGGCTTCGGACAAGGCTCGGGTCAAGGCTCGGGTATTTTAAGTGGATTTAATAAATCAAACAATCAAACGGATCTGTCTGAGTATAAACAAGAAATCGAAAAATTAAAAGAACAATTGAAAGAATTAAAACAATACGATGGCAACGCTCCGCCCTGCCCGGCGTGTGAGCGGTGTCCAGAACCTTCTTTCGATTGTAAAAAAGTACCCAATTACCGGTCCGCTTCGGTCGGCAATTATTTACCTATGCCCATATTAAACGACTTTAGCCGTTTTACTTAGGCGCCTTTTCTTACAACTTTTATTCATTTGAAAGGTTTTACATTTGAATGTATTAGGCACTATTTTTATAATACATTTTGATTTTTCTCCGTATAAAGATTCCGTGCATCCTTTTTCTTTTTTGGTTTTGACTCTAGAACAACGCGCCCGAAAATGTTCGTATCGCTCGCGAACGTCTTCGTAGCTTAAATTCGATGTTTTACCCAACATAGTATTGATGTGTTCGTGTAAATCATATACGTATTTCGAATAGGTGTCGCGCGATTCCATATGTCTATCTAACAACGGTACTTCTTTGAAATTTTTAACCAAATTCGTCCGACAATGTTTACACGGCAATACATGCTCTAATAGGAGTATAAACTCCTTGTAATGTAGCTTTTCGTCTTCCGTCGGATGTACGGGGTAATTAAAACTCATCGTATGTAAATAATGCCATAAGCCTGGACCCCATATCGTCGTCAACATTCCATCCCCGCTATGATAGTCTTCCTTTGTATACACGCTCATTTCATACTAGGAAGAAAAAAATTAATTTTCTGTTGGATACGTTTTTCAGTCGGCGCCAACAAATGTACGAGGTTAAATTTTAAACGCATCAACTCCCGATAATAATGTTCGTCGTGTGTAGATTTCACCAATTCATAGGTTGATGTCTGATATACTTTCACAATCATTTATACTTTATATACGTTGTATTTATGTTGTAAAAAAATAAAGCTACATATTAATGTGGCTCTATATCGTGATCTTTCTATTGACAGCAATTGGTCTCGTGTATTTCTATACAAAGAAGCCCAAAAAGTCGTTTATTGAAAACAACGAATATGTAGAAACGACCGAAACCCCCAAAGCCGAACTATACACCTTTTATACGGACTGGTGCCCGCATTCCAAAAAGACCTTGGAAACGTTAGAGGGTATAAAAAAGAATTATGAACAGATTCAATTCATAGAAGTCAACGCCGAGAAAGATTTAGATTTAGCCAATGCTTATAAAGTAGACTCTTACCCTACTCTAATATTGTTATATAAAAATGAAAAATATATGTACGACGCAGATTTAGAAGACTATACGTTTGATAAGTTTATAAATACTATTATGAAGTAAAGGCATTATTATTTTATCTCTGAAATAATAATGAATGTTCCAAGGTTAAACATTGAAGAATTATACGAAACCAAAAAAAAAATAGATTTAAACCGTCTGGAAACCTATAATAAACTTTTAACCAAAATACACAGTAAAATAAAAACGGCTTCTCGCCAAACGATACAAACCAACTTTTGTAGTTTTGTTATGCCTGAACTATTGATAGGTTATCCCAATTATAATTTCAGTGAATGCTTAAATTATATTATAGATAAGCTAGAAGTAGACCATTTTTTATGTAAATATATACATCCGAATTTATTATTAATCAGCTGGAATCATTGGGTGCCTTCTTATGTGAGGGAACAAATTAAAAAAAAGACGGGTGTGGCGGTTGATTGTTATGGAAACCCTATACAAAACAAAACAACCGTTTCGTTCGACAAAGGTCCGACGTTTGAAAAAAAAAATATATACGAAGACAATTTATTCAATTCTATGAAGAATTAAACCCGAACCACGACGTTTTTGGGACTATTGGCGCGGTGGGGGCAGGTAAGTCGGGGACTATTGGCGCTGGGGCGACAGGTGCGGGTGCGTCAGGTACGACGGGTGCGACAGGTGCGGGTGCGACAGGTACGACGGGTGCGACAGGTGCGGGTGCGGGTACGACAGGTACGTCGGGTAATCCAGGGACTATAGGTTGTAATACGGGAGCATCGGGTGGCGTCACGGGTGTAATTGGTGTATCAACCGAATTAGTCGGATTCATTGGGTTAAATGGGTTTTCAGGTTTCACATAATTGACCGGATTCATTGGGTTAAATGGGTTTTCAGGTTTCACATAATTGACCGGATTCATTGGGTTTGCCGGCGTATCGGTTGGATTAAATCTTCCAGGTTCCGTGTCGACTTGTGCAGGTTGGTTAAATGTGCCTATAATCTCGGGGTTCACAGCACCCAATTCCTTAAACGCTCCGTTTGGTTGTGGTGAATACGAAATGGGCATACTATCTGTAGAGACATTCGATTGGATGAGTCCGCTATTGTTGGGAGGATTGAGAACGTTTGGAGGATTGATACCACTGAGACCGCTATTGAGAACGCTTGGATTGATACCGCTATTGAGGGGATTGAGACCGCTATTGAGAACGCTTGGATTGATACCGCTATTGAGCCCGCTATTGAGAACGTTTGGAGGATTGAGACCTGTATTGAGACCGCTATTGAGGGGATTGAGGGGATTGAGACCTGTATTGAGACCGCTTGGATTGAGACCGCTTGGATTGATACCGCTATTGAGACCTGTATTGAGACCTGTATTGATACCGCTATTGAGACCGTTCGTAAGACCAATGGGATTGAGACCGATGGGTGCGCTATTGGAATTTGCCAAAACATCCGGTACAACGAAAGCGCTATTCATATTGTTGTTTCGTTGGGCATTCAAATTGTAAGTATTTTCTTCGTATATTTTTTCAAAAATAAGCAGTGCTTGTATGAAATATTTCTCGCAAGTCGTATAGAGATACATAATTGCTTCTCTCGTGTCTTTTTCAATCGCTATCACGGAATCCAAGGTTAAATCGGGGTTCAATTTATAGTCGCTTCCATTGGAGATAAATAACTTTTTCAATATATTCATTAGTTTGATTTTGGTGCTTTGCGTGTGGTCTTGTATAATATATATTTTATCCAGATACGATTTAATGAGTCGCCCATCTTTCGGGACAATCAACTCTTTTATAAAATCATCCTTGTTACATTTGTCAAACGTGTTAAAATCCAACATTTCTATATCGCGAAACGATTTTATATCGGACGGCTTGGTTTTTTTACCCGTAAAGATTTGATAAAATATAGTTAAATCTCGGTTGTATTTTTTCTTCATTTTTTTACTCATTTTGCCCCACTTTTTATTTTCATTGTCGTATAAATCGTAATACAATAAATCTAATTCTTTGATACCAATCTCTTCGTTCAATCGTTTAGATGGTCCGTCCATCGAACATAACTTTTCACCGGGGTTTATAGTGATGCTATCTTCCCCGATGCTTAATTTATTTTTTAGAATATTGAGACGTTTACGGCATAAATTCAGAGGATTGGTCATTTGACTAATTCGGGGTTTTGCGTTTCGTGGAATGTATTTGTAGTCCTTGAAATCTTTTAAATAAAAAGTGCTTCTGTTTCCGTCTTCGTCTTCGTAAAAATATTGCGGGTCCATGGTCGATACGACAGCGCTATAGACGGTGATTATTTTCATATAATACTTTGAAATATTCCGCAACATATGTTTTTTCATCGCATCGTTTTTGGGTATTAAATGACTCATGTCCGATTTGTCCGAGACAAAAATAGGTTGCCCGTGTTGTATTCGTTTGTTTAAGAAGCCTAACTCTAATTTATTTAACCGTTTACTTAAGATTCCGCTAGTTAATACGATCATATTGTCGTAATAGTCCTTGTCTCCTAATCGGATTAAATCGATTGTATTTTGTGTTAAAATATAAGAGATCGCAATATCGTCTATTTGTTCCGGTAGATTGCTTAGGTCGCTTTCCTCGACTTTTTCCGGCACAGACGAAGATATACCCATTATAGTTATAGTATAAAATAAAATTGAATTAAATACATATAATTATATAGAAGGAATGAATAAATATAAAGACATCTGGGAATTATTCGGTGAAAAAAAAACCGTAGAAGTGGAACCGCATGACGACCTTTGCAAGTCGTGTAAGAGTTTGCTTAAAATCACGGAAGAGGGATTTTATTGTTGTAGCAATAGAGCGTGTGGAATTATAATAAAAGATACCATTGACCACAGTGCCGAATGGAGATTTTATGGGGCAGACGACCACAGCGGGGCTGACCCATCGCGGTGTGGGATGCCTATCAACCCGTTGTTAAAAGAATCGTCCTTTGGGTGTAGGATCATATGTAACAATCGGTCCACGTATGAAATGCGAAAAATTCGGCGATATACCGAATGGCAGTCAATGCCCTACAAAGAAAAGTCTAAATACGAAGATTTTCAAATCATTACAAATTTAGCCAGTAAAGGTGGCGTGTCAAAACTCATCATACAAGACGCCATTCGATATTACGACCGAATCTCCAATAAAAAAACCTACCGCGGATTGAACCGCGACGGATTGTTGGCGGCGTCCATCTATATCTCGTTTAGTGTAAACGGCAACCCTCGCACCCCACGCGAAATTGCGACGGTCTTTCATTTAGACAATACCAGCGCGACCAAAGGGTGTAAAAATGCGCTGAGTATATTAAACGACTTGGAAGAAGATTTAGAAGAGAAGACTTGCCTGAACAACAGCACCCCTACGTCGTTTATCAACCGATATTGCAGTAAATTAGGTATGAATTTTGAATTGACCCAATTGTGCTTGTTCATAGCCTCGATCGTAGAATCCAGACGATTGATTTCCGAGAATACGCCGCATTCTATTTCAACGGGTATCCTTTATTTTGTGTGTCAAAAATGTAATTTAAATGTAAGTAAAAAAACCATTCATGAATTCAGTCAAATCAGCGAAGTAACCATTAACAAATGTTTCAAAAAGTTGGAAACCCATGAAAAAATGTTTTTGCCGGAACAAATTAAACAAAAATATAATATACTATGATATGGTGGATATTATATTTATCGTCCCATATAGGGACAGAGAACAACATAAATTTTATTTTTTGAGACATATGGCGTACGTGTTAGAAGACTATAACTATGAAATTATATTCGTCCATCAAAAAGACAACCGCCCTTTCAATCGAGGCGCCATGAAAAACATTGGTTTTTTATATGCTAAAGATATATATTTTAATTATAAGGACATTACATTCGTATTCCACGACATTGATACGTTGCCCTATAAGAAAGGTCTGTTAGATTATACGACCGAAAAGAACGTGATAAAACACTTTTATGGATTTACGTTTTGTTTGGGGGGTATGTTTTCTATTAAAGGCGAAGACTTTGAGCGTATCAACGGCTTCCCGTCTTTTTGGGCGTGGGGATTCGAAGACAATGTTATTTATAATCGAGCCGTGAAAGATAACCTTACCATAAATCGAGACAGCTTTTACGCCATTGGCAATATGAATATATTACATTTTATGGACGGATTAACCCGCACCATTTCGAAAGGCAGAATAACCAACAAAGACCTGGAATACGTCCGCGACGGATTAGATACTTTACAAAATGTAAAATACAACAAAGAAGACAATATGTTACAGGTCACTGATTTTGTATGCAGTTTTAGAGAAAACCCTACGACGCAAAAAATGTCTATTTTTAAGCAAAAAGAGAAAGAAAGACCTCATATATTGGGAAAAATGTTTTAAATCATAAATCACCTCTTTAGTATAATCCATTCTCAATTTGAAGTGGGGTATGAATTTTCCTTGTCTCTAAAAGGCGATTTTTTCATTAAAGTATTCAACCTCGGAAAGTTAAATAATACGAATATATATGTATAAAATACCCGAAGATATAGACTTTAAATATTATTTGGAATTACGATTACAAGAGACCAATGTAACAGAATTGAATTATTTATTTATAGCCTTAGAAAAAACCAAGTCGTATATAGCCGGAGATGCCGCCTTAGCGTATATCAACCGTCACGAAGAACTGACAGACGTAGACGTCTATGTCGTAAGCAAATATTATTTGACATTTACCAGTATTCTCCGAAACGAACAAAAAAATGACATCCCCGATATCATATATACTTATCCCGAGGATTCAGACCAGCACCATCTACTAAGATATACCTTTAAAATACTATCTTTGAAAATAAATATATTTATAATAGAAGACATAGCCGAATCCCTAGGTCATTTTCCATTGTCGTTCCTCCAAGTATACTTTGACGGGAAGCATATGTATACAACCAGTCAAGACAATTACGACCGGATAAAGATAAAAGTAGGCGAGGCTTCTGACAAGGCGGACAAGGTCTTGTATACCGCCCAAGGATATAAAATCATCGGCATCCCCAAACAAAAGAGCATTCTTCGAGAAGAGGAATTTATTGTAAAACGTCTGGTGGATATACTGTTTATAATGGACCAAAGCTTGTTTCGATTGCCCTTGACCGACAATTATATGAAAGTGAGTTTTCTATATATGTTACAAAAAAATAAAAAAGCGTTTACAATAGATGACTTTGCGGAAACACTAGAGACCCATGTAGGGGAAGAATATTTATTGATAAGGCACTTGTTGAACGCACAAATAAAAAAAGACGCAGACCGAATGCTGATAAACTATAAGAGGCGTTTTCATAAAGCATATTTACAAAAACTGCTCGTCTTTTTGATACGGGAAAATAATAAAACCATGTATCATCCTTCCATAGAAGAAGGTGTCAGGCAGTTTTTAGAAACTTCTACTTTAGACGAGAATTTGTATAATCGGTTTGAACGCCAATACGAAGACTGGGGGGCAGACCTATCAAATCTAAGTGAAGCCAAACGGCTTACACAGACCTATTTTAAACTTACCAAAGAACCTTATATTAAAACACAAGACGAAGACGTAACCCCTTGGATGGATTCGTCGGACAAACACACGGACTATGAGATCTTACAAAAGTATATAGCCAGCGTCCGCGAAGACATAAACGAATTCCAAACAAAGATAAAATACGATTATTATTTTAACAAAGAATATGAAATCATACATCTGTCCCATACGATAGACAAGCCCGACGATTTTTCTGGAAAAATAGACTACGACCCCGCAGCAGAAACGGTCGACATTATTATGGGCGAAAATAGTCAGGTTCAAATAGCGCTCGACCAAGGCTTGTTTGTTTTCAAATTCGGCGACATCTATCACCATTTTACGGAAGAAGATTTACAACAAACGTTAAGCAACACGGATTATTGGATGTACGAATGCCCTGAACGCGACTATGATTATAACGAATTGTATATCAAATTAAACGCGCCATCGCCCTTTTTAATCCCGTGTACTTATTTATATTCTATGTTTAATGCTGGTATGCGATTGTTTGAGATCATCGACACGGGACGCACCTTAGAAAAAACAGCTTCGTTTAAGAATACACCGGTAGGCATTACCTTAGATCTCGCGGACTATGTCAGCGCAAATCATTGTCAATCAAATACAGATTCTAAGGTCTATCGGTTATTAAACGACGAAAGCTATGAAAATAAAGATTTAAAACCCTTGTTTCATAACGCTGGGCGGACTATGAAGAAAAAGAAAAAGAAACGGAAAACAAAGCGCCGATAAATATAATATACTACTATACTATGCTATTTGTGAGTTTATGTTCGCCCGCCTTATTGTCTATTATTCTTGTATTCGCACACGTCGTCACAGAAACCGCACAAGAACATTATAAAGAGGCTATGACCAAATTGTTGATTGGGGTAATGTTTACGATGTTGTTGCAATTGTTTTGTCTCCAAAATATGAGAGTGATCGCGTGGCTTTTGGTCTTTATCCCCATGATTATGTATACGTATACGACCTTTATTATATTTTTTGTATTTGGTGTCAATCCGTCTGAAAGAGTAAAAGGCTACCTTATATAAATTGAATTTTTATTTTATAGTTAGATATTATAACTATGGAAAGCACGCACTATATCGTAGAATGTGTCTGGTATACTTGGACGGTCTATCATCTTGTCCCCAAGATGTATGATTATAAAGATTTGTTTTATCGGAGAGACAAAGTGATGTACAAAGACAACTTTTTGGACATTCAAAGCAAAGTATACGAACGAACGTCGAGCACTCAAACGGTGAATGTGGTTGATTTTAATACATATTTTAAGTATATTGTTCCAAAAGAACCGGTCTCTGTTGTAGCGTTCAAGATGCCCGCCGACGCATACGTCCAAACGTCCAAACGATTGAAAGTATAATCGTATCTATTTATACATATTTTTTATATTTAAAAAAATATACTATATAAGTATTATGGGTGAATTATGGACACCCTGGACTTTTTATATTCATTTACAAAATTCCACCGATTGGAGTTATGAAAGTTATTATAAATTATTAAAATGTGAATGTTTACAATCCATTGTCTCCTTAAATCACGCCTTAGGAAGTGAATTATTGAAGAAATCATTGGTTTTTTTAATGAAAGACGATATTCAACCTTTATGGGAAGAACCCAATAATAGGAACGGTGGTAGTTTTTCATTTAAAATACATAATAAAGACATTGATTATGTATGGAAGCAAATCTTATATCATGTAATCGGCGGCGAACTGGTCAAAGACAAGGATATTTTAAAACATTTGAATGGCATTAGCGTGTCTCCCAAAAAAACCTTTTGTATTTTAAAAATATGGATGGACAACTGTCAATACACCAATACCAATATATTTAAAGCGATCAAAGGGGTGGACTACAAAGGGTGCTTATTTAAGAAACACGAGTATTAATTTATACATACTATATAAATGAAATGTTCCAATATGGATTGCGGATCCACTGATCAAAAATGTAGACCTGAATATTGTTCGAATAATAAAAACGGCGCGTCTAAATCGTGGGGATATTGTAATAGGTTGAATAACCCCAAATGGCTTCAAGCGCGATGTATAAATCATCGTAAAAAAACGAAACAAACCATTTCCGTAGATGCGGAATTATTGCATAAAAAAATGCCGTATATATGGAGATTTTTGAAACCTAAAACACGACGTACAATGATAGAATTAGCAAAACAACCGACCCATAAAATAAATGTACCGTTTATGGTATTTACAAAAGATAAACACCCGACTAAGAAAATAAAAAAACTAAGAAAAAAATACAAACATATTTAAGTTAATATTGTAGTATTATATGGCGCAAGAAATAAGAATAGATTCAAATACAGAAAAGGATTTAATGGATTGGGTTCTGAACCAAAGTGTGAGTAATAAAATATTAAACTCCATACATTCGTTTTGTCTCGAACAACCCCCGGTGTCTATGACTTTATATAGAGGACAAGATAAACATATTATAAACCCATCATTTCGGAAGTGGTTTTCCACGTCTAGCGATAGCCAACAAGCCTCCGCCGGATTTACGGATGGGGAGTGTTGTTTGTTTGTGATTCATATATTAAATGTACCTGTATTAAATGTGAATAAATATATAGGGCGAAAGATAGTAAGTAAATCAGAGGAAAAAGAATTTATCGTTTTAGGAGGAGGCACATTTTACAAAGACCCGCAATTGTCCGAACCCGGGTTTTTAGTCGCTAAAAACAAACACGGCAAAATTACTTACGAGTGTTGGTATTCTCTTATACCGAGGCAAGCACCAAGACAAGACCCGAGACAAGCCGAGGAGCTAGCGCCAAGGCAAGACCCGAGACAAGCCGAGGAGCTAGCACCAAGACAAGCCGAGCTAGCACCGAGATACATAGACCCAGACTATCACGCGAACGCAAATTCCGACTATATAAGGAAACGCGTAACCGACATGGAAGATTATTATGATATTATAAGTAATGTAAGCGATGTAAAAGATTACTCGGACAAGAATATAAATGACACAAATTTGAGAACCATATTTGACGAAATACAGAAAATAATTAGGCGAGGTGCCAAGAAACATCAAACCGACGATATAAAGAAGCATGTGTCGCATCTGAAACCGTTGTTTCAATTTATAGAGAATGTGGAGGATGTCAAACTATATTCAGACTCGTATATAAATGACAAAAATTTGAAAACCATATGGCTCGAAATCCAAAAAATAAAAAAGCAAAACGCCAATAAAAGGGCAACGCATGCAACGCAGGCAAGGCAGGCAACGCAGGCAAGGCAGGCAACGCGGG
>Ga0222686_1000318_pt1 | contig 16739 bp, 18 predicted proteins | sample AntAcemetage1159_FD_181400 | JGI IMG/M metagenome (GOLD analysis project Ga0222686, IMG submission 181400) | Saline water microbial communities from Ace Lake, Antarctica - #1159 | ecosystem: Environmental > Aquatic > Non-marine Saline and Alkaline > Saline | place: Antarctica: Ace Lake...
CTGAGAACGTAACCTACACATTCAGCAACCCGCCTGCCTCTGGGCGCGCCTTTGGCTTCACGCTCAAGATCGTCCAAGACAGCACAGCCCGCACGATCACATGGCCTGCATCTGTTGACTGGGCTGGTGGGTCTGCGCCTGATGCTCCTGCAAGCAATGAGGTAAACATTTATGCCTTTATTACCCATGATGGCGGCACGACTTGGTATGGCTTCTTGGCTGGGGCGGCGCTGGCATGAGTATTGCACGGATTATGATGCAAGCTGCTGCGGGGGTCAAAAAAGGTCCAGCAATTGGTGAAGCATTTGGTGGTGGTTTCTATGCTGGTAATATTGTTGAGGGGGGGACTGAGTATTATATTATTGTCGCACCTAAGTCTTCTGGTGAGAACTCAAGTAAAGAATTTAAGACTAGCAATACTGCCGCACCTTCAGCTACTCAAACACTAAACAACGGCCCTGCTGCATCCTCCTCTATGAACTCTGCAGCCTACCCAGCGGCACAGTTTTGTGAGGGCTTAACCATTGGTGGTTTTTCTGATTGGTATCTTCCTGCAAGGGATGAACTAGAGCTTTGCTATCGTAACCTTAAGCCCGGTACCACAGCTAACAACACGACAAATAGAGGAAAGTCTTCTATTACATACCCAGAAGGGAACGATCTGTTGGCTGACACAATGGGTGTTAATCGCAACAGTGACCCGACAGGTGCTGCTTATACTTCTGGGACACCTAGTCAAACTTCCGTAACAGCTTTCATAACGGGAGGTACAGAAGCCTTTAATTCGTTAGGCTTCTATTGGTCTTCTTCAGAGTATACTGTCACGGGCGCTTGGAGGCAGTACTTCCTTGACGGCTTTCAGCAGAACGCTTTTAAGAGCGGTTCGATCTATGTTCGTGCCGTCAGGCGAGTCCCTGTATAACTTGAATTTATCTAAAACAGCCACGAACAGATTGGAGACACACAATGTTCATCAAAACTACAAATGACCAGATTGACCAATACCCTTACACGGTCGGTGATCTTCGTCGTGACAACCCAAACACTAGCTTTCCCAAGCGTGTATCTGACGAGATGTTAGCAGATTGGGGTGTTTACCCTGTTGCTAAGGCTGACAGGCCCAACGTAGGTCACACACAGAACCTCACAGAAGGCCAACCAGCCCTTGTAGACGGTCAATGGCAGCAGACATGGGTCATCACCGATGCTACGCCAGAGGAAGTATCTCAGCGGGAAGCACAGCAAGCAGACGACATCCGTAATACCCGCAACCAACTGCTGTCTGACAGTGACTGGACCCAGATTGCTGATGCTCCTGTTGATGCTACAGCATGGGCTACCTATCGTCAGGCTTTGCGCGACATCACGGATCATGCTAACTTCCCTTATCTGGGCGAGGATGATTGGCCCGTTGAACCCGCATAAGGGAAACACAAATGGCGCTTATCCCGCTCAATATCCCAGCAGGGCAGTATCGCAACGGCACTGAATACCAGTCTCTTGGCCGGTGGCGCGATGGCAACCTGATCCGGTTCCATGAGGGTTCTCTGCGTCCTGTTGGCGGTTGGCGTCAGCGGGGCAGCGTAGACATTGCGGGCGTTGTCCGTTCGATGCTTGCATGGGAAGACAACAGCAACAGCCGCCGGTTAGCATTTGGCACGCATGACAAGCTGTTTGCTATGACCGCTGGTAATGCGGTGACTGACATCACGCCTGTCGGATTCACTGCCGGGCGGGTGGATGCCACGCTGTCTGTCGGCTTCGGGGCCAGCACATACGGCAACCAGACGTACGGCACGCCACGTCAGGACACTTCAACGCTGTTGCCTAGTACCACTTGGTCGCTGGATAACTGGGGCGAATACCTTGTCGGCTGCACGGCTGATGACGGCAAGCTGTATGAATGGGAATTGGACAACGCTACTCCAGCCGCGCAGATTGCCAACAGCCCCGAAAATTGTTCCGCAATGATGGTGACGGAGGAACGGTTCCTGTTTGCTTTTGGTGCTGGCGGGAACCCACGAAAGATTGCGTTCTCTGGCAAAGAGGACAACACAGTCTGGACGCCGCTTGCGACCAACGAAGCGGGCGACATCGAGATCCAGACTAACGGCACGATCCTGCGCGGCCTGCGGACCCGTGGGCAGGCGCTGATCCTCACCGATCAGGACGCCCACACAGCGACTTACCAAGGCCCGCCGTTCGTCTATGGATTTGAGCGTGTTGGCACGTCCTGCGGCCTGATTGCGGCCAACGCGGCGGTTGCGATTGACATGGGCGTTGTCTGGATGGGCAGGCGCAGTTTCTTTACATACAGCGGCGGTGCTGTGCAGGAACTGTCCAGCGAGGTCAGCGATTACGTTTTCAGCGACTTCAACACCGATCAACGGTCAAAGGTTCACGCTTTGGTCAACAGCCGCTGGAATGAAGTCTGGTGGTTTTATCCAAGCGGGGCGAGCGTTGAGTGCGACCGCTATGTCGTTTATGACTACGCGCAGAACGTTTGGTCCACTGGTGACATTGACCGGACGGCGGGTGTGGACAGCGGCGTGTTCCGTCAGCCAATGTGGATCGCTGCCGACGGTGTTCTATATGAGCATGAGGCTGGGTATTCTTACAGCGGTGCAACGCCATTCTGCGAAACCGGCCCAATCACGCTTGGCACCGGCGATCAGGTAATGAGCGTGCAGCAGTTTATCCCGGACGAAAGAACTTTGGGCGATGTCACGGCTACGTTCAAAACGCGGTTTTATCCAACTGCAACTGAGCGTAGTTACGGGCCATTCAGCATGGCAAACCCGACCAGCATGCGGTTTACCGGGCGTCAGGTGCGGATGCGAGTTGATGGCAATGCGGCGGCTGACTGGCGCGTCGGCATAATGCGGCTGGACGTTGTCCCCGGTGGCCGTAGATGAGCCGTGTGATCCCGCCATTTACCACCGACGCCAAGGCGTGGGTTGAAAACATCCGCCGGTATCTGGCACGCGCTCTGGACCAGTTGGGTGCGCTTGATGCGAGGGCTACGGCGGCTGAGAACGGCGTGCTGCTGTGGGACCGCGAGAACAAGTATCCGGTGGTGTCGCTTGATGGCGAATGGCGTCAGCTTGTCATTGCCAATGGCTTTGGGTTTCTGACGCAGGACAATGACATCACTGCGGCGGCGTCTAACACTGCCTATCCGATTGTCTTTGACGCGCCGATGGCTGGGTTTTCGGATGGGATTAGCCTTGGGGCATCGCCCAATCAAAGCCGGATTATCTTTGAGGAGGGCGGCGTTTATTACCTGACCTTCACTGCGCAGGTTTACAGCACAAGTGGATCGCAAGTTGATTTTTGGTTTTGGCCGAGGATCAACGGCGTTGATGTGCCATCTGGCGCAACGCGCGCGAGCCTGCATGACAACACATCAACAAAGCCTGTCACCAAGGGCGCTATCTTTAGCGTAAGCGCCGGTGATTACCTTGAGGCTTGCTGGGCAACAAACGATCACACAACGGCATCGCTTGAAGCATTTGCTGCCACTGCATTTGCGCCCGCCACGCCGTCTGTGTCTCTGTCAGTTACGAGGATCAGGTCTTGAATATCATTGACCATTGCCGCCCGTGGATTGATGACGCGCTGGAATATAGCGGCGGAACCCACACGTTTGATGACGTTTCTGAGCGCATCCTTGAAGGCAAGCTGCAATTGTGGCCTGCCGAAAGGGGGTGCGCTGTCACAGAGATTGTGATATATCCAAAGAAGAAAGTCCTGCACGTTTTTTTGGCTGGCGGCGAGATGGATCAAATCATTGATATGATCGACAGCGCCGTGGCTTGGAGTAAGACACAGGGCTGCACCAGCATGACAATCGCAGGGCGACATGGATGGAAGCGGGTTCTTGAGAAATACGGATACAAGCCGGTGATGACGGTCTTGGAAAAGGAGTTTGAATAATGTCAGGCGGTAAGGGTGGAAACACTACAACTGAAGTTGCAATCCCTGAGTGGCTTGAGAGCGCAGCGCGCCAGAACATTGGCCGTGCAAATGAGATCGCGCAGATTGGCTATGTTCCATACTACGGGCCAGACGTTGCGGCAATGACGCCAATGCAAATGTCAGCCGGTGGCAACATCAACGCGGCGGCTAATGCATTTGGCCTTGGTGCGCCTACATCTGCTGGGGCTGGTATGCCGACCGCGATGGATTACGGCGGCATGGGTGCTTATTCTTCTGCGCCGTTGTATGAGCAAAGCCTTTCCCAGCTTGAGATGCGTGCGCCAGGTCAATACGCGGCAATGCGTGCGCCGTTCATTGATCCGATCACAGGTGCGCCACCGGCGGCTCCATTTGGCAGTGGTCAAATGTATTCTGAGCCTGTGCTGCCACCCGTTCAGAATTTTGGCAGCGACCAAAGCTACAACCAAGGTTCGCGCAATATGTCTGACAACGGGTCAAGCGCAGGCGGTGTAAATGTCTTTAACACGCGGCAAGGGCCAAATTTAAATGGTCAAGCTGGATACGGCGCTGGTGGTTACACTGGCATCCGTGATGTTTTTGATGGCGGCGGGGCCGGAAATTCCAGATCTATCGGAATAGGTTCTGATCTTTCTCGGTCGTTGACTGATCCAACATATGATCCACCCGGCAACGTAATTACGCGTGCGCTGGGAACTGTTCGCCCCGAAGCCAGATCGGGCGATAGCATGGGGGGGGGCAAATAATGGCTCGTGGTTCAAATCCGGCACAAGTTGCTAGCCCTAGTGGAATGGGTGGAAAAGGCGGTGGGCAAGTCCAGCAAGCAACTAATCCAGCGGCGCAAAGCAACGTGTTTCAGCAAGCAACTAATCCAGCGGCGCAAAGCAACGTGTTTCAGCAGGCGGCTGGCGCTCAATCGCAGGCAATGCAAACTTTCAACAACTTAGCTAATGCGCAGTTTCAACCAATGCAAACTGCACAAGCTGGCCCAACTGCAATTTACGGCGGGGCGAACATTGCGCCAACACAAGCATTTGGCGGGGCGAACATCGCTCCAACACAAGCGTTTGGTGGGGCGCAAGTTGGCGCAGCGCCTACATTTGGTGGTGCTAATATAGCCGGAACACAAGCATTTGGCGGGGCGAACATCGCTCCAACACAAGCGTTTGGTGGGGCAAACGTAGCCGGAACACAAGCGTTTGGTGGGGCAAACATTGACCCAGTAACTAACATGCAAGCTGCAAACTTGGGCCAAGCTGCAACAATGCAGGGCGTGGGTCAGGTTGGCAGCATTTCCGGTCCGGGCATGATTGATGTGAACCAATTGGCCAGCACTGATTTTTCGGCATACATGAACCCATACACACAGCAAGTTGTGGAATTAGGGCAATCGGACATCGAGCGCCAAAGGCAAATGGCATCCGCGCAAATGGGCGCGCAGGCTCAATCCGCAAGGGCTTTTGGGGGTTCGCGCCAAGCAATACAAGAGGGTGTTTTGGGAGGGGAGGCGTTGCGGCAAGCTTCGCAGCTTTCGTCTCAACAGCGTCAACGTGGCTTTGAAACCGCGCTGCAAGCCGGTCAATTTGACATTGGCCAGATGCAATCGGCGCGGACGCTTGCATCTCAGCAACAAATGCAAGCCAGCACGCTTAACCAGCAAGCGGCAGAAGCTGCTGCATTGCGCGAGCAAGCTGCCCGTGCCGGTAACATGCAGGCTGCCAATCAATTTGCTGCGCAACAAGCACAATTTGAGCAGCAAGCAAATCAAGCCAACATGGCCGCCGTTAATGCGCGATCCCAAGCGCAAGCAGGTCTATTTCAGCAAGCTGGTCTTGCAGGGTCTGCACAAGATGCAACTCGCGCGCAAGCGCAAGCAGGTCTACTACAACAAGCTGGTCTTGCAGGGTCTGCACAAGATGCAGCCAGAGCGCAGGCGCAGGCGGGACTGTTCCAACAGGCTGGTTTGGCTGGCTCTGCTCAGGAATCTTCGCGGCTATCGCAACAAGCAAACCTGTTTCAACAAGCTGGCCTTGCTGGATCGGCACAAGATGCAACTCGCGCACAAGCGCAAGCAGGTCTACTACAACAGGCTGGCCTTGCTGGTTCCGCACAAGATGCAGCCAGAGCGCAGGCGCAGGCGGGACTGTTCCAACAGGCTGGTTTGTCAAATATGGGCGCTTTCAATGAGGCTCAACAAGCGCAAGCGGCACGGCAACAAGCTGCAAACCAAGCGACCTTCGGCGGTCAATTCCAAGCTGCTGGCGTGCAATCTGGGGCGGCTGGTCAGCTTGCTGGACTTGGTCAACAGATGTTTGGTCAGGGTCAGGAAATCACACGTCAGCAGCAAGAGTTTGGTTTGCGTCAACAGGCATTGAACCAAGCGTTGATTGAAGCTGCTCGCGCCCAATACGGCGGCTTTGCCAACGCACCACAACAATCAATTGGGCTGCCCTTGCAGGCCGTTGGTGCCGCGAACATGGGGCAGGGAACGGAAACAGCTTCGCGCAATCCGGGCTTGTTGAATTACTTGCAATTCGGGGCATCTTTGTCTGACCGCCGCTTGAAGACAAACGTCACACCGCTTGGTGAGCGCAGCGGCGTCAAGATTTATTCTTGGGACTGGACAGACGAAGGCAAACGCATCGCCAGCCCAGACCAGCCCACAGTGGGCGTCATGGCCGATGAGTTGATGGAGACGCACCCGCACATTGTTCACCGCGCGTCTGATGGTTATCTGCGCGTCAACTATGGCGGGCTAAATATCTGATGGCTAGTGTCGGTCCAGACTTCATTCGGCAGGGCCTGCTTTCACGGGGCCTTCCGGCGCACATTGCCGAAGGCTTTGTGATGAACATTGCCGACGAAAGCGGGTTTAATCCTGCCATCAATGAGATTAGCCCGACGGTTTCCGGATCGCGCGGCGGCTTTGGCCTGTATCAGTTGACCGGTCCGCGCCGTGTTGCGTTTGAGCGTTTCGCAGCGGACCGTGGCGTTTCGGCATCTGACCCTAATGCCCAGCTTGATTTTCTGATGACGGAATTGCAGGGGCCAGAAGCACGGGCTGCGCGGTCAATCTTTTCAGCGCAAGACGCGCCGACAGCAGCGGCTGCAATTGCACGGGACTTTCTACGCCCAGCGCCGGAAAACCTACAGCGCCGGGTTGCCCGATACACAGGCATCACGCCAGAACAATCAGTCGCAAGAGATACACGACAAGCCCTTGGCTTTGACGCACCGACAGGAGCAACGCAAATGGAACAACAGCAACAGCCCGGCGGCATTCGCGGCCTGCTTTCCAACCCCGACTTTCTTGACAGCTTGGCCATCGGCTTTGGCGGGCTGACGCAGAACCCCAACCAAGCCCTGATGCAGATGTCTGCGGATCGGATCGCGGGGCGTGCGCAAACGCGGCAGGATACGCAATCCAAGAACAAGACCATTGAGTTTCTGCGCGCGCAGCCGGGCGGAGAACGCTTTGTGCAGCTTGTTGACGCAATCGGAGCCGTGGCCGCATTGAAGGCCTATCAAGACTCGCAGGAACCTGCGCCTGACCGTGGCCAGATCCTGAGCGCCGTGCAGATGCGTGAAATGTTCCCCGGCACACAGATTGAGGACGGTCTTTACAACCTTAAGCCAGACGGCACGGCGAACAAGGTCGGTGGTGGCGGCACGACAGTCAATCTTGACCAGCGTTCGGAAGGTAAGTTCGAAGAAGCATTCGCTACTGGCGATGCCAAGACAATCACGGACGTTTACAGCGCGGGTTTGATGGCGCAGCGCAACTTAGGCCGCATTGACCAGCTAGAGCAAGCACTAGCCTCTGCACCTTCTGGTGGCTTGGGCGTTATCAAGCAAGTGGCTGGTGAGTTTGGCATCGCAACCGAGGGATTGGGCGACCTCCAAGCCGCGCAGGCATTGATCAATTCACTGGTGCCTGAGCAGCGTCAGCCGGGTTCTGGCCCCATGAGTGACGCCGACCTTGCGCTGTTCAAGCAATCGCTGCCACGGATCGTCAACCAGCCTGACGGCAACCGGCGCATCATTGAAACCATGCGCGCCATCGCTGAGTATGACCAAAGCGGCGCAGCAATCGTTCAGCAGATGCGGTCTGGCGAGATTGACCGTGCGCAAGCGTTCCAACTTATGCAGCAGCGCCCCAACCCGCTTGCTGGGTTCCGTGCGCCTGCCGGTGATGCGCCCGCCGATGGTGCGCCATCAAGCGGTGCGCCTGCCATCCGCACATTTAACCCACAGACGGGCCAACTGGAGTAAATCGGCATGATTGAGATACAAGCGCCAGATGGAACGATTGTCAGGTTTCCTGCGGGGACTGACGACGCCACAATCCAGCGTGTCATGCGCGCGGAATACGGACAGGCTGTGCCAACACAACGCACTCGGACTGCATTGCAGGGCCTTACCTTGGGGCTGGCAGATGAGGCAGAGGCGGGCGTTCGTCGCGCGTTTGGCCAGCCTTACGATGAAACGCTTGCCGATATTCGCGGCGGGATTGAAGCCTACCGCGAAGATCGCCCTGTTGAGTCTATGGGCTTTGAGTTGGGCGGCGCTATTGTTCCTGCGTTAATTCCGGGCGGTGGGCCTGCAACGGCAGCACGCATGGTTGGTCGCGGCGCTCTTGAGGGCGGTGCGTATGCTTTCAACACCGGCGAGGGTGGCTTTGGTGAACGCGCGATGCGTGTCCCCGGTGGCGCTGCATTGGGCGGTGGTGGGGCTGTTGTCGCAGGTCAGGCCACGCGGTTGGCTGGTGGTGCCTTGGGGTCGCTGACTGATGCCACGCGCCGCCTTGTTGGCAATCGCGGATCGTCTATCGTTGAAAACGAAATCCAGCGACTTGCATCGCAGACAGGCAAATCTTCTGATGAAATTGCAGACGATATTCTTTCGGGGCGTTTGCTTGCAGAAAACAGCACTATTAAGGCGGCTGTCCGGGCATTGCGTTCTGGCGGCGGTGATGCGTCTCGGATTATTAATGAAGCCCTTGAGCCTCGCCCTGCGTCAACGCGGGCAGCGGCCCTTTCGGATCTTCGCCAGTATCTGTCTGACGTAGACGCACCAAGCGCATTGCAATCTCAGCGCAGAAGTGAGGATGTGGCGCGAGTGGCAGAGCGCGCAGCCTATGGGCAGTTCCGCAACATGCCTGCGCCTGACGATGTGGTTGAGGAATTGGCAAACACGCTGCGCCGCGTGCCTTCCGCCGCAGAGGAAGTCGCCATTGGCCTGCGCGCTGAAACTGGCGCAGCACCTTTCTTTCAAATCCTTGAGGATGGCAGCGTTCAATTTAGCCGAACCCCAACGGTTTCAGAAGTTGAGAGCGTTCGTCGCGCTGTCGGCAACCGTGCATCGGCTTTGTTCCGTGGCAGCATGGGTGGAGCAGGTGAGGCTGTAGCAGGCGTAGAGACAGGCCTTCGGGGTTTGCTTGATGAAGCCGTGCCAGAACTAAGCGCGACCCGTGCAACAGCCGCTGGAGTGCGCAAACAGCGTGATGCATTCGAGGCCGGGCGCATTGCATTGGCCGGTGACGTTAACGAAAAGCTGGGCGAGTTTGCGCGATTGAGCGACCCTGACCAGATCGAGGCATATCGCGCAGGCCTGATGTCAGCCATTGAAGCGCGGTCTGCAACTGGTTCGCGTCAAAGCATGATCCGCAACATGGCCAATGAGGAAACCAAAGAAGGCCGGATATTGCGTGAGGTTCTGCCGCAAGACGCTGTTGATGACGTGCTGCGTTCGGTTGAAACCGCAAGCGGTGCGCAAGACGCTGCATCTTTTGTCTTGGGCGGATCTCCAACGGCTGAAACCTTGATGGAGCAATCGCGTCAGGGCTTGGGCCTTTCTGTTGCCGATATTCGGGGCGCGCTGTCTATGGATGGCCGAGCGATTATGAATGTTGCGGGGGCTATAACTGATCGCTTCAAGCGCGAACTAAGCGACCCTGAACGCGCACGGATTGCCCGCATCTTGGTTTCTGAAGATGCTGACCTTGTTCGCCGTGCCATTGAAGATGATGGCGCATTGGCGGCTTTGCGTGATAGGATTGAACAAATCACGGCCACAGCAACGCGCGGCGCAACACGGGCTGGGGCTATCGCACCGGCGGAAACTGGTGGCGATATATCTGGGCAATCAATGCGCGGCCTACTGGCTCAATAAAGGACACGACATGGACCCCGAAGATATGATCCCCGAAGAAGTGTTGGACATCCTTGATGACGCTGGCGTGATCGAGGACGAAGAAGATACGACCACAGGCCCACAGCCGCTTGACGAGAGCGACATCCAAGCGGTGTTCTCTACCGCCGTTGAGGATGCGATTGATTTCATCGAAAGCGATGTCAGCGAGGGCCGTATCAAGGCCCAGCGATATTTCGACGGTGAGACAGACATCGGCTATGAGGACGGGCGCAGCAAGGTTGTAGCGACCAAGGTGCGCGACATCGTGCGGTCAATCAAGCCAAGCCTGATGCGGATCTTTCTGTCATCCAGCAAGTTTGTGGAGTTTATCCCGCGCGGGCAAGAGGATGTGCAGTTTGCCGATCAGGCCACGACCTACATTCACTGGAAGTTTAACGAAGTTGGCGGGTTCCGCATCCTATCCGATGTGTTCCACGATGCGCTGATCAAAAAGATGGGCATCGCCAAAGCCTATTATGAGGAAAAGACCAAGACTAAAATCTACACCTACAGCGGCCTGAACGACATGCAGTTTCAGGCGTTGATGTCTGATCCTGATGTCGAGGTCATTGAACATACGGAAACCACAGAAGCCGAAGCGATGGTTGCGCCAGAGATGGCGTTTGGCGCACCGCCTGTCACGTCGCATGATCTAAAGATTTCGCGCACGACATACGCTGGCGACATTGTGATCGACAGCATCCCGCCGGAGGAGTTTTTCTTTGACCGGAATGCCCGCACGATTGACGATTGCTATGTCTGCGGCCAGCGGACAGATATGCGCGTCGGTGATCTGGTGGCGATGGGCTTTGAGTTTGACGACGTGTTCAATCTCAATAGCAGCACCGACAATGACACGATCGTAGAGAGCGAAGAAGAAGCCCGGCGCGGCTACAGCCTGAACGGCAACGAAGACGAAAACGCCATTGATCCATCCATGAAGAAGGTGATGGTGACTGAGGCGTATATGCGCATCGACGTGGACGGCACGGGTATCCCAACGCTGCACCGCGCTATTCTGGGCGGCAATGCCTACAAGGTGCTGTCCGTTGAGCCGTGCGATGAAATCCCGTATGCCATCTTTGAGATTGACCCAGAACCGCACACGATGCTGGGCCGGTCTATTCCCGATCTGACAATGGACGACCAAGACACGGCAACGTCAATTCTTCGCGGCGTTCTGGACAACGTGGCAATGGTCAACAATCCCCGCATCGGTATCGTCAAAGGCAAGGTCGATGTTGATGACGTGCTGAACAATGAGATCGGGGCCGTGATCCGCCAAGACGCGCCGGGCATGATGGAAGTTTATGCCGTGCCGTTTACCGCAGGCCAGACCCTGAGTGCGCTGCAATACATGGACGGGCTGGTAGAGCAAAAGACAGGCGTCACACGGGCCAGCATGGGGCTTGACCCAGACTCCATGCAGTCAACGTCCAAGGTGGCTGTCAGCGCCACTATACAAGCTGCTGCGGGCCAGATCGAGACAATGGCACGCAACCTTGCCGAGGGCGGTATGCGCCGCCTGTTCGGCCTGATACTGCGACTGACGGTCAAGCACGCTGACGGCGAAAAGCTGATGCGTCTTAACAGCCAGTTTGTACCAGTTGATCCCCGCGTCTGGGATACGTCGATGGATGTGTCTGTGAACGTGGGTCTTGGCACCGGGCGCGAAGAAGAAAAGTCTGCCGCATACCGCGAAATCCTTGGGATGCAGATGCAGATATTCCAGCAGTACGGGCTGGGCAACGGTGTTGTTTCGCTGACAGGCATCCGCAACACGCTGGCCGATATGCTGGCATCGTCTGGCATCCGCAATGCAGAGCGCTACTTCAACCCGATGTCGCCAGAGATTGAACAGCAGATGATGATGCAGGCGCAACAGGCGCAGCAACAGCAGCAGCAAATGACTGATCCCAATCAAGCCTACATGATGGTTGAACAAGCCAAGGCGCAGGCGCGTATGCAGACCGACGCCCAGCGCGCCCAGCTTGACGCACAGAAGGCGGTTGCCGACCATGAGCGCAAGATGATGGAGATGTCGGCCAACATGGATTTGGAGCGCGATAAAATGGCGCAGCAGTTGGCTTTGGATAATGCCGAGTTGCTGGCGAAATATGGATTGAAGGCAAACGAAATGGCCATCAAAGCTGAACAAAACGCCCCGCGTGACCCAATGGGTGTCCCACGATGAGTGCTGAACAGAAGAAACAGCACGCGGAGCGCCTTTTGGCCGATCCTACTTTGCGCGAGGCGCTGGATATGGTAAGAGGGAAAGCAATTGGGGTATTCAAACACCCCATATCGTCGCAAGACGAGATTATGGAAGCGCACCGGATGGTCCGGGCGTTAGATGCTTTGGAGACGCAGCTTGTATCGTTCGTAGTGGACGGCAAGATCTCGGAGCATCGGAATAGGGAGCAGCACCGTGGATAACACGACTGCAACGGGCAGCATCGAAGATGTTGCGGACAATCTGATCTTTGATCAGGAACCTGCCGAGCAGGACGAAGTGATGGAAGCCGACGATCAAGACGATCAGGCGGAAGTTGCGGAAGCCGAGGAAGCAGACGAAACGGTGGACGAGGCAGACGAAGCCGATGAAACCGACGAGGATGACGACGCAGAGGACGCCGAGGAGACCGACGAGGAGCCAGCGCAATCGCTCTATGCCGTAAAGGTAAATGGCGAAGAAAAGCAGGTGACCCTAGACGAGTTACGCCGAGGCTATTCGGGTCAGGAATACATCCAGCAACAGATGCGTCAAGTTGCCGAAGGCCGTAAGCAGGTCGAAGCAATTTACAATCAGTTGCAGCAGGAAGCACAGCAAGTTGCTACGCTTCGCCAACGACTGGAGACTGACGGCATTCCCGCCCAGCCCAAGCCACCCGGACGCGATCTTTTTGAGAGAGATCCGATTGGATACATGGAAGCCAAGCTGAAATACGACGACGATGTCGCAGCATGGCAGGGTCAAGTTGGGGAGTTTGAGGCGGTAAGTAATCGCCAACGACAAATGCAAGAGCAAGCGCAGGCCTATACACTCCAGCAGGAGATGGCCAAGCTGACGCAGGTATTGCCGGAGATTGCCGATCCCGAAAAGGGTCCGCAGGTTCGCAAGGCGATGATTGACGTTGGTGTCGAATACGGCTTCGCGCCGGATGAGATTGCGCAGGTAGTTGACAGTCGGCAGGTTCGGGTTCTGCACGACGCCATGAAATACCGTCAGATGATGGCGGCAAAGGATGGCATCAAGCAGAAGGTTGACCGCGCGCGCCCTATGGTAAAACCGGGCGTCAAGCAGCCAACCAGTTCGGGCAAGGTGAAGCAACGCAAGGTCGCTGAAGGCCGAATGCGATCCACGGGTAGCGTTGATGACGTTGCTAAGTTTCTCTTGTCTTAATATAGGAGCCTCGAAATGGCTGTGAATGCAAACACCAACAAGACCTACGATGTGAAAACCATCCGTGAGGACTTGCAAGATGCGATGATTTCGATCTCGCCAACCGAAACCCCGTTCCAGAGCGCCATTGGCCGCAAGACTGCAACGAACACTTATTTTGAGTGGTCGGAAGTCGATCTGGCAGCACCAGCCGCAAACCGCGTGCTGGAAGGTGAAGCAGCACCCGGCAACGATGCGCCGACCAACGCTGTCCGCCTTGCCAACTACACCCAGATCTCTGACAAGGTTGTCGAAGTTTCCGACACCAACCAGAAGGTTAACGGTGTGGCCGATGCGCAGACTGTTGCCAAGCAGATCGCCTACAAGCTGAAAGAGCTAAAGCGCGATATGGAAGTGATGCTGCTGTCCAACGTAGCCGCCGTTCCCGGCGATGCGACGACAGCCCGCATCACTGGTGGCCTGCCAGCCTTCCTGCGCACCAACGTTAACCGTGGCGTTAGTGGTGCAAACCCAACGCTGTCTGGCACCACCACTGGCTATCCCAACGCGGCTGCAACTGACGGCACACCACGCGCCCTGACCGAAGCGATGCTGAAGTCGGTCATCGCTCAGTGCTGGGACAACGGCGCAGAGCCATCCATCGTTCTGTGTGGTTCGGCTGTGAAGCAGAAGATCTCTGCAACTTTCACCGGTTCGGCAACCAAGTTTAAGAACGTCGATGACATGAAAGTCGTCGCCGCTGTTGACCTTTACGTTTCCGACTTCGGCGAATTGCAGATCGTTCCAACACGTTTCTTGGAAACACGCACCGTAGCTGGCCGCGATGTGTTCGTTCTTGATCCAAACTACGCACGGGTTGCATACTTGCAGACCGTCACGCAGAAGCCACTGGCCCGCACAGGCCACGCCGAGCGTCGTTTGATCTCGACCGAGTATGGGCTTCAGGTTGATTCCCAGAAGGCACATGGTATAATTAGTGACATTAATGGCGCACTGTAAGCCATTATCATATCACGATTAAAGATTGGGGCGGCTTCGGCTGCCCCTTTCGCTTCCGGCTTGCGCCGGTAAAGCCAAGTTCTTTTTCCAAAAGAATACGTTTAGCAACAGCGCTTTCTATTGTGGGAAAAGTCCCGCAATACTTGCCTGAAATATAAAGCCGTATTTTTCCTGTCTTGCTGACAAAGACCCCAGCATGACCGCTCTTGTTGTCTGCCCTAAGGCCTGAGTTGCGCTGGTTTTCTGCTTGATTAACCAATCTAAGGTTTGCCAGCCGGTTGTCATGCCTGATCCCGTTCACGTGATCAATCTGGCCTATTGGCTCTTGCCCAAAAACCAGTTTCCAAATTAATCTGTGCGCCTTCAGTGATAAGCCTGCCACTGAACCTATTTTATATCCGTTGGCATCAATATGGCGAAGTGCCTCCTTGCCAGCATACCGCGTGTTCCATGTGTTGCAGATGCGCAGGTCATTGCCTTTAAACATTTCACGCGGGCGCGGCTTCCAGAACAGCAGCCCAGTTTCTGCGTTGTAATCCAGCAGTTGACGCAATGTTTCTACAGGTGGTAAGTCTTTGGCCATCGGAGCCTCCTTGGTTCGGTTTCGATCACGGCTCCGGCAGTTGGTCCTGCGCGGAGCCATTTCATTATAGCGGCATCCGGTAAAAATCCAAGGTGCTTTACCGGCAGCCATAAATCGTGTAACTTTCGGGCAACGGCTACAGCTAACCCCCTGAGGAAAATTACATGCCCAAAATCCGTATCACAACAGATCGCAAGCCGTGGCTAAACGGTAGCCCGCTTGAAGTTGGCACCGAAGTTGATGCAACCGATGCAGATGCGCGCACGCTGATTGATCTTGGCTTTGCTGAGGAAATCAAGGTTGCACGCAAGGGCAAGGGTGCCAGCGATGTATGATGTCCGCGAAAAGATGATCGAAGAAGACGGCAAGCTGCACATCACCCGTTCGCAGGATGTCAAATATCTAATCGACGAGAACAAGGCGCTGGCCGACATTGCCCCGTCTATGCACGGTGACGCCAAGTTTCGCCTTGCTGGTCGCATCCCGTTCGTCATTGCCGAGCAATGGTCTGCCGAGTGCGGTGCGGGTATTGGGACAAAAGAGTTTGCCCTTTATTGCAAAAAGAAAATGATGAACGGCGATTTCGCTGCGTTCCGGGTCAAGGGGTTCTGACATGGCTGATGAACCAAACACGCCAGACCATCGCTGGTATGAGCGCCGCAATAACATTTCACTGCCGAAAGAAGATTTCAGCCGCGATGTAATCTTTGACAGCGGCATTGAAAAGATTGATGCGTGGATTGCATTGCAGCCTTGGGGGACGGCATGAACGAAGCACTGCCATTCATTGACGCAGCAATGAAGTATCTAATCGTCCCAGCGGTTATTTGGGTTTGGATTCTGCACAAGCAACAAGGCATCCATTCAACGGATATTGCGGTTTTGCGCGCAGAGGCTAACGCACGCGACCAAGCCCGGCGCGAAGAACGCGAGGCGACTGCCGCCCAGCTTGAACAGATCATAAGCATGTTACAGACGCTCAACGGGCGCATTGACACAATGATGTCGGGAAACAGCAAATGAGGCGCACATTCGCACACTATAGCAAGGTTCCGCCCGCCGAATGGCCTTGGCATCATTTCAGCCCGCGCGAGATCGCTTGCAAAGGCACCGGCAAGCTGACAATAGACACCGAGGCAATGGATATGCTGCAACGCCTTCGCAGCAACCTTGGCAAGTCGTTGATCCTGACATCTGCATATCGGTCGCCAGAGCATAACCGCAAGGTCGGTGGGGCCAAGGCATCTAAGCACATGGAAGGCATCGCGTTTGATGTCCGCATGGACAACCACGATCCGCACACGTTCGAAGCTGCGGCCCGCGCGGTCGGCTTTACAGGTTTCGGCTATTATCCCAAGTCAGGGTTCATGCACATTGACACGGCAGAGCCGCGTAGCTGGGGGACACATTGGCCGCTATCCCCCACATCGTGGCCCACAGAGCCGCCCCGACAGCCTGAGAAGCTATCCGATGACAAGGACGCCCAAGCAGCCGCTGGGGCCGGTGTAGCGGGCGCTGTGGCCGTCGCAGCAGACTATCTGCCTGTCTTGGGTCAGTTGGCCCCCACGGCGCAGCTTGTGGCAGTTGTCGTGGCTGCTGGGTTCA
>Ga0222686_1000344_pt1 | contig 15567 bp, 11 predicted proteins | sample AntAcemetage1159_FD_181400 | JGI IMG/M metagenome (GOLD analysis project Ga0222686, IMG submission 181400) | Saline water microbial communities from Ace Lake, Antarctica - #1159 | ecosystem: Environmental > Aquatic > Non-marine Saline and Alkaline > Saline | place: Antarctica: Ace Lake...
CAAAGGCAAAATGCTGGTAATAAGCTTGCCGGGTAACACCAAATAATCGACACAAAACAACAAGGCTAACGCTCTTGTGTGTGTCTTTCATCTCAAGGATTACTTGGTACTTCCCTTTTTTACAATGTCGATCCTGTAGTGATTCTCAGCATTGGCAATCAGCCGCTCATAAGCTTCTACTTTCAGCTCCGCTTCCGCTAGCTTGGCTTTTAACAAGGCTAACTCGTGGGCTGTTGGATCTGTTTGTTTTTCTGGCTTGGATTTGGGCAAAATGATGGATGGGGCTTTAGCTGTATGTTCAAATTTAAGCAACCAACTTAATATTGTGCATTTTCCGCCAACACCAAATTGACGACTCAACTCCGATTTAGAGTAATTCCCCGTTAAGTATAGTCCGAATACCTCACGTTTAAAGGCTTCGCTGTAATAGTTCACTGCTTTCATTTTTAATGAATTTGAGTAAACCTATTTCAGGACAAGACACTAACAAAGCAGGAGAATATTGTCTTAATCCGCCTAATGAGCACATCGGTTTGATCAATCAGTTTGCAATAAGTCTCCACACCGCTATGCAACGAAGCTAACTCCAATCTGAAGGTGATGGGTAAGCAAGGAAGAGCTGAGATCCTGTTTAAAAAGGCAAATTGGCTGGTTGGAGGCGTTGCTCATAACAACGGAATAATCACCATAGCCTTTATCCAAGATCTGTTCCCAAGTTAAGCAACACAGCGTTTATTTCTGAAAACATATAAGGGTGATAAAGCAATATTTTCTTGATGAAAAAAGCCTCAAAACTAGAAATGTTGTGTAAAACGTCGTGTAATTAGAAAACAAAAAACAATCGTCTCCTTAAGGGTTCACTGATTTACTTGAAGATCCCAACCGGATTATTTCATGATCCAAAAGGGGGCCCAATCAAAGGAAAACCCTCCGTCCTTATCAGGCTGGTTGGTTTTTTTTATGCCCAACCTTCACACTCAAGCTGCGCTTGACCCTCAGTTTTGGGCATAAAAAAAACCCTGCGTTAACAGGGTTTTTCAATTGGAGGTCCCGAGCGGATTCGAACCGCTGTACGAGGTTTTGCAGACCTCTGCCTAGCCGCTCGGCCACAGGACCATTACATTTAATGGAGGGCAAATATAAGAAATCTGATATGCTTTGCAAGGTGGTTTTACTCCTCGCGCCAAAAAAGGTTTCAGTAATTCAGAACTTATCAATGAATAAAGGGTGTCCAGAGGGCCCTTAACTCTGCTAGTTTCGAATAGCAGCGATGCCCGGAAGCTCAATTCCTTCTAAATACTCCAACATAGCGCCTCCACCAGTTGAAACATAGCTCACTTTATCTGCTAGACCGAACTTATTCACCGCGGCAACACTGTCTCCACCTCCAACGAGGGTGAACGTCCCATTTTCCGTTGCTTTTGCCAACGACTTTGCCACTTCAATGGTACCGTTCGCGAAGCTTTCCATTTCAAATACACCCATGGGTCCGTTCCACAACACTGTCTTGCTGTTTTGAATCACATCTAGGTATGCAGCAACTGCTTTTGGACCAATGTCCAAACCCATCCATCCGTCAGGAATGGAATTGGAATCAACTATTTGCGTGTTTGCGTCATTTGAAAAGGCATCAGCTACAATGCTGTCTTCAGGGAGGTGAATTTTCACGCCTTTCGCTTCAGCTTTCGCCAAAATTGTGCGGGCATTGTCCAAGTAATCATCTTCAATCAAGCTGCTTCCTACCTTTCCGCCCTGCGCTTTTAAGAAGGTAAAGGCCATTCCACCGCCAATTAGCACATGGTCTACCTTGTCAATGAGGTTTTCTAAGATGCTAATTTTGCTTGAAACCTTCGCCCCGCCAACAATGGCTGTTACAGGCTTTTCTGATCCGTAGAGTACTTTATCTATGTTTTTGATTTCACTTTCCATCACATATCCAAAGAGTTTATCGTGTGGGAAGAAACGCGCAATAATGGCTGTTGAGGCGTGTGCTCTGTGAGCCGTTCCGAAAGCGTCATTGATGTATACATCGCCATGTTCAGCTAGCTGTCCGGCAAAAAACTCATCGCCTGCCGTTTCTTCTTTGTGAAAACGAAGGTTGTCAAGCAACACCACTTTCCCCATGGCGAGGTGAGAAGTGATTTCTTTCGCCTCATCGCCAATGCAGTCTCCTGCAAATTGCACGTCCATGCCCAATTCAGCCGACACTGCTTTTACAATGTGCTTCATTGAGAATTTGTCCTCAGCTCCTTTTGGCCTGCCTAAATGTGACATTAACACAGCACTTCCGCCACCGTCGATGATCTTTTTAATGGTGGGCACTGCTGCGCGAATTCGAGTAGCATCGGTCACTTCAAAGGCATCGTTCAACGGAACATTGAAATCAACACGAATGAGAACGCGTTTTCCTGAGAAATCAAAAGTAGCAATGGAGTTCATGGGTCGAAGTTTGGGCAAAGATAGGAGTCCAGATAATACTGATTTGCAAATCGACATAAAAACGGGGAATGGGTTCAAACAAGCTGTACAATTAACTCGTTTTGGAGCGTCCTCTGAGCGAGTGATGATGCATTGAAATTATCAAAATGAAACAATTACTAGGGAAGCACAAATAAGCAAAAGAAAATCCACATCAAGAATAACGTTGATTATTAAACAATAGAAAGTACCTTCATAAAAAACACATGGTATGCTCTCTCCTTCATCTTCCTTTCCTCCATTGAAATTCTTTCTTAGTTATGCAATACTTTGTATAGTGTTGTTTTTAGTTGCAAGCTCAGCGCTATGTCAAGACTGTTCAGCTTTTTTTGTGGGTGGAAGAACGAATGATGAAATCAACGCCGTAGAGGTTGATAATTTTGGAAACGTTTATTCTGCAGGAATCACAAGTGACACCACTTATTTCAGCAATTCTGATGAAGTGATATCGGACTATGAATTGCCTGGGATAATGCCTTCTTGTGCCTTTATAATGAAAACGAACAGTGAAGGTGAGCTGCTTTGGTTTCAGCCGTTGAATTTTATGTCGTATCCGCTGCCCATTGGAAACTCAACTCGCTTTTCCTTTCACTTAATGCAGGATGGAACCGGGGGGGTGATCGTTGGTGGATGGCATTTTGACAACGGGGACTTTTTAGGAGTTGAACTGCCAAACTCTTTGGGTTACGCTTCTTATTTATTAGCACACTTGAATACAGAAGGTGAACTTCAATGGATCAAACATTCAGATGAGGTCACTTTTATGAACCATGCCATTGTTGACATGGCTAGGAAGGATGAAAACACCATTATTTGTCAACTATTCAATGAATACGAAGTGTTGTACGATGATGAGCTGCTCGCAGACCATCAAGTGTTGGTGATAGATCAAACAACGGGGGAAATGATCAGTCATGCAGATGCTTTAAGTCCATTTATCAAAACAACAGAACAAGGTTATCACGTATCAAGTTCGCTGGGAATCAGGTATTTTGATTTCAATCACCAGCTTCTCAATACACTCCCCATTGGGGCAGAGGTGCGTGAATTTCAGGTTACTGAGGATCTTGAGTATTATGTTGTTACCCAGTTCCAATTAGACTTTCACCTGATTCATTATTCTTCAGATGGTGAGATTCTAGCGAGTATTGAGCTTCCTACGAATAACTTTAAGACAATGGCAATGAATGAAGAAAACCTAATTCTCGTAACAATCGTTGAGTCTGATGGAGTGAAGCTTAAGGTTTATGATTCCGAATTGAACTTGACACGTGAAAGTCAATTTGGTTTGGTGCTGCCGAATTCCATCTTTTCGGCTTCTATGAGAGAAACAAAACTTAAAGGAGATACCATCTATGCTGTAGGAGCTTTAAGCGGTTTGGGTGGAATAGCAGATTTTGTTTGCACCACTGCAGAGTCTATTGACAATGGAGACGGGTACCAAGCAATTCTTTCTGTTGAAGACATCGCACCAGTTTCCGTGCAAGAACTAGAAAACACCATTGATTTTGTTGTTTATCCCAATCCGTGCAATGAAGTTTTGAAGATCCAAGCTGAAACAGCAACGAATGAAGAATTTACGTTGATTATTTACAATAGTATAGGTGAGAAAATATACTCTGAATTGATCCATACAGGTGTGAGTCAAACATTCGAACTGAATGTTACGGCCTTGAAAAAAGGCATTTACTCAGTGCAGTTGAAAAGTCAAAAAAACGGCATCGCGCAAAACCAACTATTCATTAAAATGTAATCCCACACTTGTGTATAACGGTTTTAACTTCAGTGAGTTCCAAAATAGCTTAACCAACCGGGGCTTGAGATTCATTTCCTCGAGTAGGCTCAATCTCTATCAATTTTTCTGATGATTAAAACAGAATAATTGCTTTGTTTATTCAATAATATAAAACACCTTCATAAAAAACACACGGCATGTTCTCTCTATCATCTTCCTTTCCTGCGTTGAAAACCTTTCTTAGTCATGCAATACGCTGTATAGGGTTGTTTTTAATTGCGGGCTCAGCGCAATGTCAAGACTGTTCAGCTTTTTTTGTTGGTGGAAGAGCGAGTGATGAGATTTATGCTGTTGAAGCAGATGATTTTGGAAACGTTTATTCTGCAGGAATCACAAGTGACACCACTTATTTCAGCAATTCCGATGTGGTAATAACGGACTATGAGTTACCTGGCATTATGCCTTCTTGTGCCTTTATTATGAAAACGAACAGTGAAGGTGAGCTTCTTTGGTTTCAACCGTTGAATGTTATGCCATTTCCGCTGCCCATTGGGAATTCAACACGCAACCCTTTTCTCTTAATGCAGGATGGAACTGGGGGGGTGATAGTTGGTGGGTGGTATTTTGACAACGGGGATTTTTTAGGAGTTGAACTGCCCAATTCTTTCGGCTATGCTGCTTACTTTTTAGCTCATCTCAATTCAGAGGGGGAGTTACTCTGGCTCAACTACTCAAATGAATCAACATTCATGAACCACGCCATTGTAGATATGGCGCGCATTGATGATGAGACCATCGTTTGTCAGTTTTTCAATGAGTATGAGGTGTTGTACGATGATGAATTGATTGTTGAACATCAAGTGTTGGTGGTTAATCAAACGACTGGGGAATTGATCAGTCATGCAGATGGTTTAAGTCCGTTTATTAAAACAACAGACCAAGGTTATCATGTATCAAGTTCACAGGGAATCAGGTACTTTGATTTCAATCACCAGCTACTCAATACACTCCCCATTGGGGCAGAGGTGCGTGAATTTCAGGTTACTGAGGATCTTGAGTATTATGTTGTTACCCAGTTCCAATTAGACTTTCACCTGATTCATTATTCTTCAGATGGTGAGGTAATTGAGAGCCTTGAGCTACCAACGAATAACTTCCAGACAATGGCAATGAATGAAGAAAACCTAATTCTCACAGCCATTATAGAATCTGACGGATTAAACCTTAAGATTTATGATCAGGAATTGAATTTGATACGTGAAAGTCAATTTGGTGTGGTGCTGCCGAATTCCATCTTTTCGACTTCCGTGAGAGTTACAAGGTTTAAAGGAGAGTCCATTTACGTTGTAGGTTATACAGGTAGTTTGGCTGGAACAGTAGACTTTGTTTGCACTACTGCAGAGTCTATTGAAGATGGAGACGGGTTCCAAGCAATTCTTTCTGTGGAAGACATCGCACCAGTTTCCGTGCAAGAACTAGAAAACACCATTGATTTTGTTGTTTATCCCAATCCGTGCAATGAAGTATTGAAGGTTCAAGCTGAGACAGCCACAAATGAAGAGTTTACGTTGATTATTTACAATAGTATAGGTCAGAAAGTATACTGTGAATTAATCAATACAGGTGAGAGTAAAACATTTGAATTGAATGTTACGGCCTTGGACAAAGGCATTTACTCAGTGCAGTTGAAGAATCAAAATAACGGCAACGCGCAAAACCAACTATTTATTAAAAGATAACCACCTATGAAAAAGTCTCAACTTTTAGCTAGAGGGATTCTCTCTGGCCTAATCGTGATATGCCTCACTTATCACGTAAAAGCTCAAATTCCGGAGTGAAAAAAATCATTGTCAACTCTCGACGGAAATTTTCATGAGAAAAGAGCTGCAATACAAACTTTTTTCGAACAAAACCCTGAATTGATTGATGAGCCGGGCTCGGGTTACAAAGATTTTATTCGATGGCAAGAGTTTTGGTCAGCCAGAGTCAATGAAACGGGTAACTATTTTACCGCGAATGATGCGATGCTTGCTTACCAAAATGACATTTCGCTGTATTGCAATGGATCATCTAGTATTGATGTCAATTGGGAATTACTCGGGCCTATCTCAACCCCTCCCAGAGTCGACTTAAATTCACCTAACTATGGTTCACATGGAATGGGAATAACAAGGGCGGTTTGGGTCAACCCAGCTAACCCAAATCATATTCTACTTGGAAGTGGCAGCGGGGGGCTTTGGAAGTCCATGGATGGTGGCCAAAATTGGACGAATATTACGGATAGCAGCGGCCTAATGACATTAGGTGTAAACTCAATTGCCGTTCATCCAATAACAGGATTTATTTATATAACAACGGGCATAGAATCAAGTTTTTGGGGATTGAGCAAATATTATGGGTTCGGTCTACTCAAATCTGCAGACGGTGGAAATTCATGGGAAACAACTGGATTATCATTCAGCCCTGGAGGACCGTTACCAGTGGCAGAAAAAGTGGTTTTTGACGAAAGTGACATCACTGGCCAACGCGCTTTTGCTCTTGTTGAACATCAAATTTTAGAAACAACAGATTTTGGAGTAACTTGGTCAGTCGTTCTAACCGGACAAGTATCAGAGCGATTTACAGATATTGACTTTAATCCAATTACACCTACAAATTGGGTGGCTTGTTCCAGTGATGGTACTGAGTCATTTGAACCGAATGTTCCGGGTAAGTTTTACAGAAGTTCTAACAATGGTAATAGTTGGTCAGAATTTACGAATTCCATTTCCTTAACACCAATAACCTATGCTACGCTTGAATATTCTGAAGCAGGTGTTGATGTAATCTATGCCGCCATTGCATTCGATGGTGCAACAGATAAAGTTTTTAAATCTTCGGACAATGGGATCACTTGGACAGAGCAAGGAAACGTACCTGGAGGGTGGAAAGGAACATTTGAAGTTTCTAAATTTGATGAAAACAGGTTGTACTTTGGGTGCTTAAATGTGGTACAAAGCAATGACGGCGGCTTAACAAATACAGCTATTTCAGATTGGTTCAACCTTACGTCCATAAATTACATTCATGCTGATCACCGTGATCTGAAATCTGTTGAAATCGGTGGTCAAGAGTACTTGTACTCAGCACACGATGGTGGCTTGGGCCGGAAACTAATTAGTGAAAGTGCTTGGGAAGATCTCAGCGGAAACGGGTTGACCATTTCACAGATTTATGCTGTCGGCGTCGGAAGCTCAGGAAAAGTTTATGGTGGGATGCAAGATCTGAGCACAAACTTTTATGACGGTAACGCGTGGTTCAACATAGGGCAGGGAGATGGAGGTAACTGTATGGTCGACTATCTCGCTGAAAATGTGACCTAATAGTTGCTGGAATGGAATTATTAAGAAATCTAACGATGGAGGATTAACGAGTACGACAACTAACTATGGTAATTCATTGTCACATGATGTACCAATGGACATGCACCCTTCAGTTCCTACAATCTTTTGGGCCTCAAAAGGAACAAATGATGGAGCAGATGTTCAGAGGTGGGATCCATTGCTAGTCGACTGGGTTGACCTTATGGATCATCAAGATATGATCTTTGATTTTCTTGACCGCCCTTCCACCCTTAGAGTTGCCCCTAGCGACCCAAATAGATTGTATTTAGTTGCCGGTGGAGCTACATGGGGAGAGCCATTAGTAGGCAGGATTTGGAAAACTAACGAGGCAATGGGAACCGCAATAGCAGAATGGATAGACATTACCAGTGGTCTTGATGCTCTGCTATGGGCTTCAGCCGAAGACATTGCCATTGATCCGGAAAACCCTGATCGTATCTGGATAACGTTTCAAAATTTCTCTGACGGCCAAAAGGTGTATCATAGTCCCAATGGAGGAACAACTTGGATAAACCAATCGTTGAATCTACCTAACATGCCTGTCAATTGCATTGAATACCACACAGGTACAAATGACGGTTTGTACATAGGTACAGATGTGGGGCTATTTTATAAAGACGCTTCCATGTCTGAATGGAAATGTTTGAATTCAGGTCAACCAGCATTACTTGTTACGGACATTGAAGTAGATTATTGCATCAATAAACTGATAGTTTCCACTTTCGGAAGGGGGGTGTACAGAACTTCACTTGTTGAAGAAGAAACATTCACTTCTATTTTAACAGATAGGCTAATAGATATCCCAACAGTTTCGCAAGGGGGAATGGTAATAGAGCCAGGTGTTACCTTGACAGTGACAAGTGACTTGTACATGGGAGAAAATGCACGAATAATCGTCAAACCAAATGCTAGACTGATTATTGACGGAGGAACGATCTCTAACAAGTGTGGTAAAATGTGGAGTGGCATAGAGGTATGGGGAACGTCTTCTATGCCCCAGGCAAGTAGCTCCTTTTCACTCGACCCAAATCAAGGAAAGCTTGTAATTAAAAATAGTGGTGTAATAGAGCACGCCAATTGTGCTGTGAGGTTAGGCCATTTAGCCTCAACAAACCCGTGGCAATACGACTGGAGCAAGACAGGGGGAGTCATCAATGTACGAAATGGAATCTTACGAAATAATCGAAAATCTATTGAGTACCTCTCATACCATAACTATAATAATCTTGGAAATATGTCAGCAAATCGAGGCTATTTTTACGATTGTTCATTTGAAATTGATAATGATTACAGGTATCCGAATCAGCAACACACTGCTTTCGTGACTATGTGGGATGTAGACAACATTAAGTTCAAAGGATGTAATTTTAATAACTCATCATCTGCTGTAGTATGGGCTGATAGAGGGCTCGGAATTTATTCTGCAATGTCTACCTTCACTATTGATGACTACTGCACAGCCGGCATTCTTGAATATGGTACTCCATGTCCAATTGAGAACACGCTAAGAAGTGAATTTCATGGACTTCAATATGCGATTAAAGCATCAGGGGCAACGAATTACAGTAAAGTACGTGTTAATCACTCCATAGTTCAAGACTGTTACAACGGTATATATCTTGCGCTTGTCAATAATGCCGTCATAATTCGAAACAACTTTGATAGAATTGAAAATAGTGGCAGTCCAACGTATAGTTTATACCTAGATGAATGCTCTGGTTATGAAGTTGAAGAGAATGTTTTTGAGGGATTGGACCACGACGGCTGTAGAGGATTAATTGTGAATAATTCAGGTGATGCACCAAATTTAGTTTACCGAAATCTTTTCAAAAACCACACCTACGGTATTCTAGTCATTGGAGATAATAGAGGTTTGCAACACGAAGGACTACAATTCAGATGTAACCTTTTTGGAGATCCAGGTGATGCTACTCAATCTAATGAATTCGCTCTTGGATTGGTTGACAATGCTTCTATAGCTGATTACCAAGGAAACCTCTCGGAGTATACCTCTGCTGCAAACAGATTTTGGCCAGAGTGTGTCTTTTACGATCCAGATGACGAAGATGAAATCATTCTTTCCGATCCCGATCAGATTTCAATCTTTGACTATATACACAATAGTGGAGTAAATAGTCCGGAAACGGTCCCTGAATGTAGATCAATTGGTATTGGTCTCATAGACAATGCTGTGCCATTCTCAATTCAGCAATGTCCTTTGGACCTTGAAGATGGAAAGGATAAAATAGTAGTTAAATCCCAAATGCAGGAGTCACATGACGTATATGTTAGTTTAAAAAGTGCGTATGATAGCTACATCAACAACGGGGAAGGTCCTTCATTGTCAGATGCGGTTTCAGACCTTTCTGTTTCTTCTGTTGAACTCAGAAATGTATTTCTTGATGCCTCACCAAAAGTTTCTGATGACTTAATGATCAGAGCAATGCAACGAACACCAGAGGTTGATGGTTGGCATATGGCACAAATTTTAATTGCCAATTCGCCACTCAGAGAAGTTGTGATCAATGCAATGAATAGATACGACTACGAGCCGTTTTACACTGCGCTAGTAGAAGGAGCACAAAATGGTACTGTGAACACTAGAAACCTCATGGAAATGGACTACGCATGGTATAGAAGTCTCCAAGAACAATATTGTGATGACTTTATTCGGTTGAATCTCCAAGAAGAAGAAACCGACTGGGGGTCAATCCAACAACTGTTCAATGACCCAAGTGCACCATTGACCATAGGAGAAGAAGCGTCTTTTTATATTGAAAAAGGTGATTGGACTTCAGCCCATGCAATTCTTGATTCTTGGCCAGAACCAACAGATGATGAGTTTCTGTTGTACCAGACTATTCTTCGGATAAAGGAATTTGGATTAGACGCTACAGGACTTCAAGAACAAACGGTTACAGAATTGGAGACTCTTGTCTTTTCTTCGGAACCTCAAGTAAAATCTTGTGCATCTTTTATACTAGAGTTTTGGGATGAAGGAACATTTTCTGAAGAGCTCGGGACCATCGGAGGCGTGCGCGGTTTAACTCAAATTTACGACGGCGAAACCTCATCTGATATCTTTCAGTTCGAACCATCTCCAAACCCTGCTAAAGAATCCTTTTTTCTTACCTTTAAGGTTCCAGAAACTTCTGAATCAGGCGTAATTCACATTTTTGATGTTTCTGGCAAACGGGTTTATCAAAGTAAAATCGTTGGAACTACGGGAATTATCGAAATAAATTGTTCTAAATGGAGAACCGGAACCTACATTGCAGAATTAGAGGTTGATGGTATTCTCTTAAAGACAACCAAAGTATCAATTATTAAATAGGGTAAAATAAATCTAATACTAAAACGGCCTCAATTTGAGGCCGTTTTTTTTGCATGTTATAAAATCAACATAATTTCTAAACAACTTTCCCAGAACTTCCCGTACTTCGTCTCTCATGAAATCCCTCATTCCGAATTTCTTTACCATGGCCAACCTGGTCTGCGGGTGCTTGGCCATCTTTTTCGCCTTCAAAGAACCGCTCTTGGAAACTGCCACCCTGTTTATCTTGGCGGGGGCATTTTTCGACCTGTTTGATGGGTTCTTCGCGCGACTTTTAAAAGTGCAGGGCGAAATGGGTAAACAGCTAGACTCATTGGCAGACGCCGTAACCTTCGGCGTGGCACCCGGAATCATTGTGTTTCTCCTGTTTTCACGCATTTGTAGTTTGTATGAATGGCCTATTTGGGTGGGATTCTTCGCCTTTCTCCTGGTGATCGCATCGATCTATAGACTGGCGAAATTCAACATAGATAAACGTCAGAGTGATTCCTTCAGGGGGTTGCCAACTCCTTCCAATGCGTTGTTTTGGATTGGCATTGTGTACCTCTATTCCATGGGGAAATCAGTAGATGGAATTGATCCTTCATTTGTGGAGGTCGGACTTCCTTATGCCAGTTACACTGACTACATTTTATTTACGGTGCGAAAGGGCTATTTGGCATTGGTTTTCCATCCCGCAACGTTCATTGTGATGATTGTGGGCATGAGTTGGTGGATGATTTCAGACCTGAAGATGTTGGCTCTGAAATTCAAAGACTTCGGCCTCCGAGGAAACAGAGCACGGTACATCTTAATTTTAGCTTCAATCAGCATAGGAATCATTTCGCAAATCTTTTTGGGAAGTGTTTTCATGTCCTTACCGATTGTGCTACTTTTGTACCTCCTGATTTCGATCGGATATAACTTAATACACCGCAACCATGAAGTTCAGCGCTGAAATCGATGTAATGCCTTTAGAAGCTTTGCTTGACCCACAAGGAAAAGCCGTTACGAATAACATGAAGAACATTGGTCTTCCAGAGATCGGTCGTGTGCGCATTGGAAAACACATCACCTTGGAAATTGAGGCTGATTCGAAAGCTACGGCTGAAGCGAAAGTGGATGAAGCGTGCAAGAAATTGCTCGTAAACGAAATCATGGAATACTACACTTTCGACGTAAAGGAAGCAGTAGAAGCATAATTACAATTCGCCCAGAACAAGAAGAATTGCTAACGTCTCTTCTGGGGTCGGATTTCCATCCAGAAAATACAGCGCGTCTAAACGCGAAATAGAATTGTCTCTGTAAATAGCACCGTCTCTTATTGTATAAATAAGGTCCATAAGAAATGTGCTGTTGCCCCGGTAAATAGCCCCTTTGTCGTAAGTATAGAGCACATCGCCACTAAATCTGCTATCAGTCAAGTAGAGCTTGTTATCTCTAAAAGTGTACAAGAGATCAAAAGGACTGGTACTGAATCCTTCAAAGATTTTTCCTTCGCGAATATTGAGAATGGCGTCACCATTAAAGCGGGAGTCGCCCGGCAAAACCAAACCGTTTTCAACATGTAGTAGCATGTCTGGTTGCCACATGCGTTCATCACTGTAAACGTAGGTCTGACTCCAAGCTAAACAACTCAGAAACAAGAAGGAAAAGAGGATAAGTGCTTTAATCAGTTTCATGATCTACTATTTCTTGAACGCGTCCTACCTCTCCAGATTGCAAGCGAACTTTAATTCCATGTGGATGTTCAGCTGAATTGGTCAAAAGCTGCTTTACAATGCCTTCAGTCAATTCCCCAGAGCGCTGGTGGTGCTTCTGTACAACAGCAACCAACATGCCAACTTTGATGTTCTTTCTTACTGTTCCTTCCATGATTCGCTATTTTGAGTTTCTTCAGGATTTGCGTTGCGAATGGATTTCGCAAGGTTTGAAGCTAAGAGCAGACCAACAACTGAGTAGGCAGTAAAAAGATAAAACCCTAGCTGCAAGGTCGAATTGTTTGTGGTAAAAACCTCTAAAGTTCCACTGGCACGCTCAAGCTGGGTCAATTGGCTGTTAATGACACCACTGAAACCAATGTACGCCATAAAAAGCGCAACAACCATCACATCAGCCATGGACCATTTGCCAGATTTAAAAACAATGAACTTGGCCACTTTGCTCTTCGGGGTGCGTTTTCGCGCTAGCGCAACAAAAGAAAACACCAATTTGAGAATGGGAATTAAAATGGAGAACGAAAAGATGAGGAAGGCCACAACACTAAGGGCGATATCTCCTCTTTGCATGAGGATTCCTACCACTTCCAGGATGCTTTTGCTTTGGAAGAATAACACTTGGTTTTCAAAGGTGACGGGTTCACCTAGCAAGAGAAAAGTAAAGCTCGAAATGGTGGCTTCAATGTCGATCATAGGAAGCGTGATGCCCGCAATGAGCAAGACAAATGCGGTTAAGGTGTAGACGCCTGTTTCAAAGATTCCAGCATTTTTTAGGAAGACCATAACGGTCAGGATAATTGCCGCTATAGCCAGCAATAGGATGAAAATTTGAACCTTTTGATCAGCCTTTTCGCGTAAGTCTTGGATTTGGGTAAATGCGGCTGTTTTGTCTGGGGCATCGTACTTTTCTAGCAGCTGATTGAAGACGGTGTAGTCCATTTTCCCTACCGTTTCATCAGCAAATTCATCTACTTTCTTGACCAAGTAGTTCTGCAAGTCTTTTTTGGTTTGTGGATCTTTCAGCGCCTTTATGATGGTATTAGAAAACTCTGGGATGCGCGCTCTAAGTTTGTCAAAGGGGACAACGAAACTTGAAACCGCTTGCCGAAAGAAGCCCTTGAGCCCTTCCTGGCTGTTTTCTTCCTCCATCAACACTTCGGCCTGATTAAGTAATTCTTTGAGAATGTTCTCCGTTTTCTTCCGAATCTCTTTTTCATTCTCGGGCGTCACCTCGAACTCCCTGACCTTTTTGTCAATGATGTCAGCAATAACAATCTTCCACTCGTCTACATTGAACAAGCCGTACTTGATGTGGCTAAGTTCAACAAAATCAGCCTTCAGCGCGCGCTTCTCAGTCTCTACTTTGAGCACTTGCATACTGCAAAAAGAAATCATCACGAGAAGCGAAACTGAAATAAAAATGCGGGTCATGTCTGTTTGGGGTGTATTTAGTCCAAATATCGCAATTCTCGAATGCAACTTTTGAATGTGCAAGAACATCTAATAAACGTGAAGAACCTTCAAATCATTTGTATGCTCTTTTTTATGACGTTGGCCGCGCATTCAAGTTACGCCCAATTTCAAGAGAACAATTGGATTTTCGGCTTTGGAAATCACCTAGAATTTCAAGGGGGAATCCCGGTTACTGGTCCGCCAAATGATTTTTACGCCACTGAAGGCTCTGCAACAATGAGCACTGCTGCAGGAGCCCTTCAGTTTTACACTGATGGAGTCAGTATTTTTGACCGCTTTAGTAACCTGATGATTGGGTCCAATGTGCTACACGGAAGTGATAGCTCAACGCAGAACGCGCTCATTGTGCCCTTTCCAGGAGATACAGCAGAACAGTTTTATTACGTATTCACGGTTCCCGCCCAAGTAGATTTTTATCAAAACTTTGACCACTCTGGGTTGGAATATGTGGTGGTTGACATGGCGGCCAATGGCGGATTGGGAAGTGTGGTTCAAGCCAGCCAGGAACTGGTGCCCATGATTGAAGAGAAAATTCACGCCACTTGGCACACCAACAATCGTGATGTTTGGCTGGTTGTGCATGGTGCAGAGGGAAATGCCTTCTATTCGTTTTTGATCAATTGTGATGGGATTCAAGATCCTGTTGTTTCAGAAACCGGACAAGGTCGCACCACCGGACTTGATTTCGGAAGTGCGAGAGGGAGTTTGAAGCTTTCGCCCAATTCTGAGCGCATTGCCATTGTTCACACTAACTTATCTCCAGAGGGTTTTTTAGACGAAGCGGTGATTGAAATCGGGTCTTTCAACGCTTCAACAGGAAGCATTGAAATTGAGCAAGAGAAAGTTGAAGGCCCCAACTTTCTGCATGAATCTTACAGCTGCGAATTTAGTCCGAACAGCAACGTGCTCTATTGGGCAATTTTAGGCGGACAATCGCTCAGACAGTTTGATTTGCTTGCACCTGATTTTGCAGGTTCAATGGTCTTCCTTGGTGAATTGTTTGGTGAGTATTGGGCATCGCTGAACCTTGGGGCTGACGGCAGGGTATATGGCACTAGAAGCAATGGCAATCATTACTTAGGCATCATAGAGTTTCCAGATGTGGTTGGTTTGGGCTGCAGTATTGACCTTGAGGGCCTTCCGCTTCAGGCACTCAATTCATTGGGCGTTTCCAATTGTTGGATGTTTCCATTCCCAGAACAAGTGCCACCTGAAGATCAAACCATTGACCTCGTGCTTTGCGGAGGAGATCAAATGGAGCTTTCTGCTGAAGACATCCAAGGCCAGTACCTCTGGAGTACAGGAGCAACAGCGGCTGCGGTAATCATTTCACAAGGAGGGGAATATTGGGTTCAAATCAATGACGGGTGCTTTGATTTTCAGCGCAATTATAACGTCACTGAAATCCTAAGGCCTTCATTGGAAGTAGTTGAAAGTGAGGAGTTTATTTGTGAGGGAGATACCTTG
>Ga0222686_1000356_pt1 | contig 15340 bp, 11 predicted proteins | sample AntAcemetage1159_FD_181400 | JGI IMG/M metagenome (GOLD analysis project Ga0222686, IMG submission 181400) | Saline water microbial communities from Ace Lake, Antarctica - #1159 | ecosystem: Environmental > Aquatic > Non-marine Saline and Alkaline > Saline | place: Antarctica: Ace Lake...
TCTGTTTCGCCTATTGTTCCCGTATACTCTTCAAAATCGGCGGTGATCTGACCCGCTTTCTTCGATTCCATTGCCATCGAATTCGACTCAAAAGCCTCTTGAAGCAATTCTATTTCGCCCCCTGATAAGTTCATGTCGTAGATGTGACTGGTAATTCCAGAGGTGGTATAAATCCACATGGCAAAGAGGGCAAACCAAGAGAAGAACTGCACCAATGAAAGTCGAACCATCGTCTTGGGCATTTGAAAAATGCCGATAAACGAATTCTTCAGTCCTGTAAAAACTCCTTTGTTCTCTTCCTTTTCTTTTAGAAAGGCCTCCATATCCTCTGGTGGATATTCCTTCGTTTTAAAAATAGTCCATAAGACTGCACCCATAAAAGCGAGGGCGCCGATGTAGAAAGACCACTTTACAGAATCGGGGATTTGGCCTTCTGGAGCGGTATTGCTTACGCCGAACCAATTGGTGAAAATCCACGGGAGCATGGAAGCAATTACAGCACCTGTACCTATAAAAAAGCTCTGCATAGCAAAACCCTTCGTGCGCTGTTCATCGGGAAGCATATCGCCTACAAAGGCTCTAAATGGTTCCATGGAAATATTAATGGAACCATCCATTAGCCATAGCATACCTGCTGCTACCCACAATACGCCGCTATTCGGCATGAATACCAAAGCGATGGAAGCTAGAATGGCTCCAGCCAAAAAGAAAGGCCGTCTTCGTCCGAGTTTATTCCAAGTGCGATCACTGTAGTACCCTACAATTGGCTGAACCAAAAGACCAGTAACGGGAGCGGCTAGCCACAAGATGGGCAGTGCCTCTTTATTGGCTCCAAGCGTTTCAAAAATTCGACTAACGTTGGCATTTTGCAATGCGAATCCGAACTGGATTCCGAGGAATCCAAAACTCATGTTCCAGATTTCCCAAAAACTTAACTTAGGCTTGGTTCCCATAAAACTCAATTTTGTTGAGTCGTGAAATATAGAAAAAACATTGGTGTCAGGTTAACACTAAACAAAAAAGGCGGTATCCGTGTCGGATACCGCCTTTTTCAAATGGTTGATTTCTCTAATTTTTAATCACACGTGCCACTCTAGTTCCGATTTCATGGTAAAAGCGGAAGGTATATTGACCTGACGGCATTGCGTAAAGGTTGTGCGTCATTTGTCTTTTCTCTTGAAAGTTTACAAAATCGATTTGATAGCCTTGAGTATTGTACACTCGATAAAATCCAGTTGCGACAATTCCCAAATCGAAAGTCACTCGCCCCATAGTTGGATTTGGAAAGGAAGTTACTTGATAAGGTTCAGTAATCCTAAGCGCAGTGTAGGTCCTTAGAATGCCCGAAACCTCGACATTGTCCAAAAGGAGGACACTATTCGCCTCGGGGTTTCCATCTTCTTTGCTCGAAGAAAACTCAATTGACATTTTAGTTGCCGAGACGAAATTCTCTTCAAGGTCTTCTAAAAATGAGTACTCAATAGATTGATAAGAACCATTGGGTTCAAGATCTATCACTTTACCATATACAGGCAGTAACGATTCTTCTGATTCTTGATAAAATGTAATTACAACTTCAGCCAAATCATTCTCAGCCAAATATTTGTAATCAAAACTCAGCATCGAATGTTCTTCGTTAAGGTCAATTGTGGGCACTCCGCCCGCAACCTGAATGACTCCAAGCATCGCTTTCGATGGTTCAGCAAATCCGTCAAAATCACGGGTAATCAAGCCTAGAGCAAGCTCTCCTTCCGAAGCATCAGCAGATTGGATATACGTCGGATTAAGCAGATCTATTTCCACATCTACTTTCACTGGGAAAAACACTGGAGGTACTTGAGCCCAAAGTTCAAAATCACTGTTGGGAATTTCGTCGGTTGAATTGATAAAAGACAAATTGTCAATTTCCATCCACGACCCCAAAGGAAATTCACTGTCGGTTCCTATCAAATCTCCCGTAGCAAAACCGATAACTACCTGATCGTATTGCGTGTCGATGGTTGTCCCGAAATCGAATACCACGTTTTCCCAGTCTTGCTGTCCTGTCATTGGATAGAAGAAAGTACCGGTTCCCATAGTTCCTGGGCCAACTGGCACGCCGTTCGATTTAAATTGTACAATTACGAATCCCGATGCTTCATCAGAAAACTCATAACTCATATCTACCGAAATACCTGTTACGTTGGGATCCGAAGCAGTTAATCCACCTGGGAAAACGAGGTCTTCTCCGTCTTGATCGGGACTTTCACCCAAAAGGTAAAAAGCAGGAACTACATCTTCTCCAATTTGGATATTTTCTAGTCTAATGGCTGAGCCATCTTCATGTTCAACTTGCGTGACGTTGGTCTCGCCAGTCTCAACAAAGATTTCGTAGTTCGAACTAATGGCGTCGAACTCCATGAATGGTTGTTCGAACAGAATGAGTTTATTCCAATTCTCAAAATCACCGTTTTCGATTTGTGCAAAAGCGGCAGTCCCAAGAACCATGCATGCTAAAGGAAGTAAAGTTTTTTTCATAGTAAAACGAGTTTAATGCCACCAGGGGCGAACTGCTTTACGGTATAAACTCACTTTAAGTTTCGGAAGAAGGCCAAGTAGGCCTAGTTTCTCATGGCCTTGTAGGAATTGATTAACCCGTTAGTACTGGCATCATGCGAGTCAATCGGATCATCGTTTTCAAGCTCTGGAAGAATATTTTTAGCAAGCACTTTTCCAAGCTCTACTCCCCATTGGTCGAATGAGAAAACATTCCAAATAACTCCTTGGACAAAAATCTTGTGCTCGTACATCGCAAGAAGACTTCCGAGGGTGTGGGGATCAATTTCCTTTACAAGAATTGAGTTAGTCGGCCGATTCCCTTCGAAAACTTTGTGAGGAAGCAATTCTTCCAAGGCTGCTCCTGTAAGTCCTGCAGCTTGCAGTTCTTCTTTGGCCTCTGCTTCAGTCTTGCCTTTCATCAAGGCCTCCGTTTGGGCGAAATAGTTGGCGAGAAGTTTCGGATGATGGTCTCCTATAGGGTTTTGACTGATGGCAGGAGCAATAAAATCGCAGGGAATCAATTTGGTTCCTTGGTGAATCAATTGGTAAAATGCGTGTTGACCGTTGGTTCCGGGTTCACCCCAAATGATGGGACCCGTTTCGTAGTCTACTTTCTTTCCGTTTCGAGTGGTCGACTTGCCATTGCTCTCCATATCTCCTTGCTGGAAATAGGCGGCAAATCGATGCATGTATTGATCGTATGGCAAAATGGCTTGACTGGCCGCACCGAAATAGTTGTTGTACCAAATCCCGAGTAGCGCTAAAATACCAGGCATACTCTTCGACTTTTCCTTGCGAAAGTGGTCATCCATGGAAGCCGCGCCCTGAAGAAGTTTTTCGAAATTTTCGAAACCGACTCCCAAGCATATGGACAGGCCAATAGCCGACCAAAGAGAATATCTTCCCCCTACCCAATTCCAAAACTGAAACATGTTAGCAGTATCGATACCAAAAGCTGACACTCCTTCAGCATTGGTAGAGAGCGCTACAAAGTGCTTTGCCACGGCCGACTCTGAACCACCGTTTTCTAAAAACCAAGACTTAGCCGAGTTGGCATTGGTCATCGTTTCTTGGGTGGTAAAAGTCTTGGAGGCAATGATGAACAGTGTAGATTCCGCGTTGAGATCTTTGAGTGTCTCAGCGATATGGGTTCCATCCACATTGCTGACAAAGTGGAGCTTCAAACGTGTAGAGTATGATTTAAGCGCTTCCGTGACCATCACGGGCCCCAAATCAGAACCACCAATTCCGATGTTCACCACGTCGGTAATTTCCAGACCCGAATAACCTTTCCACTCACCGCTGATTACCTTTTCAGAAAAGGATTTCATGTGAGCCAACACCTTTCGAACATCGGGCATCACATCCTTCCCATCAATCATCACGGGATCGTTTCCTTGATAACGAAGGGCAGTGTGCATCACGGGGCGGTCTTCAGTTTCGTTGATGTGTTCACCACTGAAGAAAGCTTCGATTGCCTCGTCGAGCTTGCATTCACCCGCAAGGGCTTGCAGTTGCTCCACTACAGATTCGTCAATGCGGTTTTTGCTGTAATCCAGCAAAATATTCTCAAAGCACTTGGTGAACTTCTTGAAGCGGTCTTCATCTTTTGCAAAAAGCTCACGCAAGTGAATGTTCTTCATCCTTTCGGCGTGGCGCTCCAGTTCTTTGTGTGCAGCCGTTTCTTGGAAATCGATACGTGGAAACATCGTTGTATGTGTTATATTCCTGATAGTTTGCGTTCTAAGGCTGCTGATATCAAGGCCCTCGAAGTTGTGTAATACAAGGAATTGACTGAGGTCAATGATTGATTACACGACAAGAAAAACGCCAATAGCGGCAGCCTTGGACGGAAAAAACTAGTTGCGGTTGATGCAGTTTAGATCATCAAAAGCCTGAGTCAAACGCTTCACAAAACTCTCCTCTCCTTTTCTCAACCAATTGCGTGGATCGTAAAATTTCTTGTTTGGCTTGTCGCTGCCATCAGGATTTCCAATTTGAGTTTGGAGAAATCCCTCGTTGGCTTGATAGTAGTTTTTCACTCCTTCCCAGTAAGCCCATTGCATATCCGTGTCGATATTCATTTTGATGGCTCCGTAAGAAATGGCTTCGCGAATTTCTGCTTGAGAAGAACCCGAACCACCGTGGAAAACGAAATTAACTGGTTGTGGTGCTGTTCCGAATTTCTTCTGGATAAACTCTTGTGAGTTTTTGAGAATGATCGGCTCTAGGGATACATTACCAGGCTTGTATACTCCGTGAACATTTCCGAATGCTGCGGCTACGGTAAAGTTTGGAGAAATTGCTTTCAACTTTTCGTAAGCGTAAGCTACTTCTTCTGGCTGAGTGTAAAGTTTTGAGCTGTCTACATCGCTGTTGTCCACTCCGTCTTCCTCACCACCCGTCACGCCGAGTTCGATTTCAATCGTCATGCCCATCTTGTTCATGCGCTCAAAGTATTTGCCAGAAGTCCCAATATTCTCTTCAATCGGCTCCTCACTCAAATCGAGCATGTGAGAGCTGTAAAGCGGCTGACCGTTCGCTTCGAAATACTTTTCTCCTGCATCGAGTAATCCATCTATCCAAGGCAGTAATTTCTTCGCACAGTGATCTGTATGAAGGATAACAGGCACTCCATAAGCCTTAGCCATTTCATGCACGTGAAGCGCTCCACTAACAGAACCAGCGATAGCTCCTTTTTGGTGTTCAGAAGTAATTCCTTTTCCGGCAAAGAATTGTCCACCTCCGTTAGAAAATTGAACGATAACTGGAGAGTTTACTTCTCTGGCTGTCTCCAAAACTGCGTTCACCGAATTGGTTCCGATCACGTTTACCGCTGGTAGGGCAAAATCGTTTTCGTTTGCGTAATTAAAAAGGTCTGTTACTTCTTGTCCGTGAAGGACTCCTGCTCTGAATTTACTCATGTTTATTCTTATTTAGTTAGTCCGTTTATTATCATTTCAGCCGTAGCTTGGTTCGTCGCTAAAGGTACATTGTGAACGTCACATATCCGCATCAGCATAGCGATATCTGGCTCATGTGGGTGCCTATCAAGTGGATCGCGAAAGAAGATGACTGCGTCGATTTTTCCTTCGGTAACCATTGCCGCAATTTGAGCATCGCCACCGAGAGGACCCGAGGCAACTTTCTGTGTTTCTAATCCTGCTCTTTCCACGTGCGTCCCAGTAGTTCCCGTAGCAACGAGATCTACCGATTTCCTCATTAAAAACTCTTTGTTTTTCTGCAGGAAGGCGACCATATCGGCCTTCTTCCCATCGTGTGCTATGATGGCTAGTTTCATGGAGTATGGAAAACGTGGTAAGTAAAGGGTGCCAATTCAACTCCTTCAGAAAGAGAAGTGTATTCCACCTCATCGAAGAGACTCATCATCTCCATTTCAGGAAGTTTATCAAAATTAACATCAACCGCTTTATCCGAAAAATTCAGAATCACCACTACGGCGTCATCTCCTTTTTGTCGTTTGTAGGCGTATATTTTATCGTCGGCATTGGTAGTTAGGCGTTCAAAGTCCCCACCGTATTCACCGTTCCAAAGTGCTTCGTTGCTTTGATTGAGCTTTAATAGCTTGGTGTAGAATTCTTGCAATTCGTAATCACCCCAATTGATCGTGTCTTTCTCAAAGAATTCAAGAGCGGAGTCCATTCCAGCCTCCTGACCGCTGTAGAGCAAAGGCATTCCGCTGAAGGTGTATGCCAATACCGCAAAAGTCTTGTGTCCCTCTACGCCGTAGCGCTCCATCACCGTACCGTTCCAAGAGTTCTCGTCGTGATTGGTGGTGAAGTACATTCGGTAGGCCTCTTTTGGAAAGAGCGTGTCCTGCTTCGCCATATATTCATCGAAAGCCGAAAGTTCTTTTTCGCCCTTAGCGACGCCATTTATCACATGGAGAAATTCCCATCCGTAACTCATGTCAAAAGCTTTCTCGTGGTGCGCGGGATCTTCCCATTCGGCAAGCATGAAGATATCTGGCTTTATTGCTTCGAGGGAATCTCGAGCTGCTTCCCAAAAATCGGTAGGTACGAAACCTGCCACATCGCAGCGGTAACCGTCAATACCTGTTTCTCGAACCCAAAACTGCAAGGCATCGATCATAGCGGTGCGTAATTCGGTATTGTCATAATCCAAGTCTGCCACATCGCTCCAATCTGTTCCTTCGGGCATCTGAAGATTTCCGAGAGAGTCCAGATTGTAATAATTCTTGTAATCAGCGACCCATACATTGTCGAAAGAAGAATGATTTGCTACCCAGTCTAGAATGACTTTCATATCGAGGTCGTGGGCTTTTTTGACAAGCGCCTCAAAATCTTCCATCGTTCCAAACTCTGGGTTTACTGCTTTGTAATCTTGAATGGAATAATAGCTGCCGCTGCCACCTTTTCGGTTGAGTTCTCCTATCGGATAAATCGGCATGAGCCACAAAATATCGATGCCCATTTCTTTGATTCGCGGCAGGTCTTCAGCAACAGCGTTCAACGTGCCTTCTGGAGAATACTGACGAACGTTAACCTCATAAATCGTTGCATTCTTTGACCAATCATCGTGAGTCGTTGGTAAAGCTGATTCTTCTATTGCTTCCGATTTTGGTGCTTCTTGGCAGGCAAACAAGCCGATTGCCAAGCCGATAATTAGAAATGAATATTTCATAGTTTATTGGGTTAGAATATCAAATGAAACAGGAGGAAGAACGACTGTAAGTGATCTACCATCTATCGAAATCTCACTTCCAAAATTTGCTTTCAGATCGTCCAAGTTGAAGTGAACAGGAATATCAACTGTTGCTGTCTTTTCTTCTCTAGAGCTATTTATTAGCAAGATGGCAGTGTGGTCGAAATAATTTCTCAGCACGACCATTTCCTTTTCGGAAAAGCTCAACACTTCGCTATCTCCGTAAAGCAAGGCCATATTGCCTTTTCGGAGATTTGCCACAGTGGTCACTTTCTCGAGCATCGCTTGCTCTCGGTCGGTAAGGTCATCGCCAAACTGCATCATTCTGCGGTTATCAGGATCACCCGCTCCGATCATTCCGTATTCGTCACCGTAATAGATAACGGGGATTCCAGGAGAGAAAAAGTTGAATGCATGGAGCAGCCCTAGTCGGTTAAATCCGATGGTATCGCCACGAGTAATATCGCGTGTCCAACCAGCCAATTTTGCGTCTTCGCTGAAACCGACCGTTCCGTCGGCGTAAGTGATAAAACGGGTGCGGTCTTGATTTCCAGAGATATTCCCCATCAGGTGATGATCGCCGTAGCCGAGAAGGCTTTGGCTAAATACTCTATTTAAATCCTCTAGACTTCCATCATCTTTGCCAAAGGCAGAAACCTCAGCATCGTAAAGGTTGAAGTCAAACTGCGCATCGAGCATTCCCGAGCCAACGTAGCTTCCGATCAAATCGGGATTTCCATAGGTCTCACCAATCTGATAGATGTTTCGATCTTCTGGAACGATCACACGGTACTTGAGTTTTCGCGTAAGCTCACGCCAAAAACTAAGGGGAATGTGTTTCGTAGCGTCGTGACGGAAACCATCAATGGGAAATTCTTCGAACCAATAAAGAGCGCTATCGGTCATGGCGGCGGTCACGTCATCGCGACGCAAGTCAAGTGTCGGCATGAAGGTATCGAACCAAGTAGTAAGTCGGTATTCGTCCCATCGCTCAGTATTTAGTGAGCCGTCGGGGAGATAGAGTTCCGTTGCCCAATCTGGATGTAGCTTATAAACGGGGTGCTCTTGGTGCACGTGGTTGGCTACGTAATCCAAAATCACATTCATGTCTTCGACGTGAGCCTCATCGATTAAAGAATGAAGAACCGAGTCATTTCCAAATCGGATATCAACCGCAGAAGATGATATGGGCCAGTAGCCGTGGTAACCTGAGAATTTGGTCTTTACTCCGCCTTTGTCCCAAAGTCCGTATGCCGTCATTGGGTTTTGCACGATTGGCGAAAGCCAAACCGTATTCATTCCCAGTTTTTGGAAATAGCCTTCTTCAATTTTTTGATTTACTCCTGCAATATCACCACCGTAGTAATTGGCAATGGGTAAAATCTCAGGATCGTCTACAGGAAGGTCATTTGCTGATTCAGCGTTGACAAATCGATCGACCATCATGAAATACATCGAGTAAGTGTGCTTGTCCGTGCGATATAAGGCAGCGGCATCCATCACGGGTTTAGCACTGCTTAAAGGGATAAGGACATCGTTTGAACGTTGCTCCCCATCGTGAGCAAAAACGCGGACATAGCTGCGGTTCAACTCAGCAGCTTCCATTGGAATCGGAAAGCTCAGTCGATCTCCTCGGCGCTTGTACCAATCTTCATCGAGTAGTTGATTCTCCCACAAAATCAATGGTTCTGCCAAGGCTTCGGGATAATGCAAAACGAGGCTGTCACCCAAGTATCCGTATGTCGAGATATGCGGGCGCTCCGCTTCGGAACCCACACGAAAAGTTGAATTGAAGCCTCCTGAGCCGTTGTCCTTTTTGTCAGCATTGGTCGGGTCCAAAAACTCCTCAACATCTTGAACGACCAAGTATTCGTAAAGTCCAGGATTGAGAATTAAAGTGTCATACCAAGTTCCGCCTTTATTGGAAAGCATTCCCGCTTTGTAGTTCCAACCGTTGAAGTTTCCCTTCAGGCCAATTTCCTGCGGGTCACCTGTGGGAGGCTCATATTTAAAAACATGGGCTTGTTTGCGACTTTTGAAAACGGGGATTTCATAATCCACGCCATCATAAGATACCGACAGAAAAGTAATTGGATCATCGGAACCATAGCTCCCAACTGTCAAAATCCCTTTGGGTTTATCGATCGAAAATTCGACCTCAACACCGAAGCTGACCGAATCTACCTGCTCTGGGTTTTCAAAGTAATCCCCAAGGTAGATTTCAGTTTGACCAAAATCAAGTCGAATAGGACTGGCTAAGCCAACAATGGCATTGCCTTTCTCAATGGTTGGTTTTGATTCTTCTTGCGGAGCGCAACCGAATGCTGCGACTCCAACGAGCAGAATTAAGCACTTTATTTTGTTCATCTTCCGATGGAAATGGTTTCATTTTCGGGAACGGAAACCGACTTTCCGTATACCAATATATCCAAACTACTGCCCGATACATTTTCCACCATCACTTCTTCAGACTTCACTGTAATGCTCAATACCGTTTCTCGGTAAACCAAGTTGAAACGGTAGGCGTTCCAATTTTTTGGAAGCATTGGGTCGAGGCTCAACACGCCATCTTTCACACGCTTTCCACCAAAACCTTCTATGACAGCCATCCAAGTTCCTGCCATCGACGTGATGTGCAGTCCTTCATCGGCTTCGTGGTTGTAATCATCCAAATCGAGTCGAGCTGTTCTGAGGTACATCTCGTAGGCTTTTTCTTCCATGCCTAGCTTGGAGGCGAGCACTACGTGCACGCAGGGTGAAAGCGAACTTTCATGAACCGTACGTGGCTCATAATACAAGAAGTTTTCGCGGATAGTCGCTTCGTCGAAGTCGTCTTCGAAGAAGTACATTCCCTGGAGAACGTCAGCTTGCTTGATGAAGACCGATCGCAGAATTCGATCCCAAGACCAGTGTTGGTTAATCGGACGTTCCGAAGGATCTAGATCATCAGCTACTCGGTCTTCCTTATCTAGAAATCCGTCTTGCTGAAGATAGAGCTTAGTGCCCTCCTTCTTCGGCTCGTACATCTTCGCAATAATGTCAGACCATTTCTCGGCCTCACCATTATCGAAAGAAGTTTTGGAAACGAAATCGCTCCAGAATGCGTCATCTTGGCGAGCGTATTCGATACTCTCCAGCGCATAGCTCATCGTCCATTTGGCGATGTAGTTTGTGTACCAATTGTTGTTAACGTTGTTCTCGTATTCATTCGGCCCAGTTACACCGAGCATCACGTATTGGTTCTTCTCACTGCTCCAGTTTACGCGTTGCTTCCAGAATCGAGATATTCCCAAGAGAACTTCCAAGCCACCTTCTTTGAGGTACTCACGATCGCCAGTGTGGCGGATGTAATTGTAAATGGCATAAGCAATAGCGCCATTTCGATGTATTTCTTCAAAAGTGATTTCCCACTCATTGTGGCACTCTTCACCGTTCATGGTAACCATTGGGTAGAGAGCAGCTCCTTTGGTAAAACCGAGTTTCTCTCCATTCTCAATCGCTTTACCCAATTGACGAAAGCGATAAAGAAGCAATTTCTTTGCTACTTGACTGCCTGAGGTGAGCATGTAAAATGGAAGGCAATACGCCTCCGTATCCCAATATGTACCTCCTCCGTATTTCTCTCCGGTGAACCCTTTCGGGCCAATGTTCAAACGCGGATCTTCACCCGTGTAGGTTTGGTTCAGTTGGAAAATGTTAAAGCGAATGGCTTGTTGTGCTGAGATATCTCCATCGATCACGATGTCATTCATCTCCCATCGCTTAGCCCATGATTCTGTTTGCTCTTGGAGCATTTTTTCGTAGCCCTTATGAGCTGCTTGAGTCAAAACTTCTTTTGCTCTGAAGGCTATTTCTTTTTTGGGATGATTCTCGGAAGAGATATTGCAGGCGTACTTGTATATCACGATCTCGTCACCCTCGTTAGCGTCGATGTTCAAAAGATTCTCGACGTACCTGGCTTTTTCGATCTGGTTGCTTGTGAACTCTACGTTCGCACCATTTTTAGTAACAAAAATCTTCTGTCCCGTACAAACTTGAAAGTCGAGTTTTTTGGTAGCCAAAGTAACGTAAGCCTCATCATTAGAAGTCTTCTTGTCTACCTCAGACCAAAATTTCTCATCGTAGTTGGAGTCTTGGTTGATGATATCGCCATCGATGTAAACGCGAAAGTCGATTTGCCCAGAAAAATTTAGCGGAGTAACGCTGTAGCGAATTACGGCTGCTTCGTCATCTACCATGCTGAGAAAGCGCGTGGCATCTACTTTAAGTTCAGCGCCATTTTTCATTTTTGCTTTAAAGCTGCGGTGCAAAGTACCCTCTTGCATATTGAGTTCACGACGAAAATCGCTCACTTCAGCTTTGCTCAAATCCAAAGCTTGGCCTTTAACAATGGGACAAAGCCCCACCCAATTGGCGGCATTCAGCACTTTCGCGAAGTACTCTGGATATCCGTTTTTCCACCACCCTACTCGAGTTTTGTCAGGGTAATAGACTCCCGCAACATAGTTTCCTAGAAGGGTATCTCCAGAATAATCTTCTTCAAAATTGGCTCTTTGGCCCATGCGTCCGTTACCGAGACTAAAGATGCTCTCAGACGACTTTTGCATCTCAGGGTGAAAACCCTCTTCAACAATTAGCCAAGGATTTTCTTCGTAGTGCTTTTTCATGATTAAAGTTTATCGAATAGTTCGATTCCCACGTTTTCAAAACCTGGGATAACAAGATTAGCACGGTTCAGCGTTTGCTCATCGCCTACTCCGACGATGAACATCCCGCCTGCCAGCGCGGCTTCTACACCTGCCAAAGCGTCTTCGAAAACGACACAGTTGCAGGGATGGATTTTTAGTGCATCAGCTCCTAGCTGAAAAGTTTGCGGATCAGGTTTTCCCTTAGACACTTTTGTGCCGTCTATAACTGCATCAAAAAGATCAACAATATTCAATGCTTCCAAGATTTTCAAAGCATTCTTGCTAGAAGACCCTAGAGCAGTTTTCCGACCCGACTCTCTAACCATTTTAAGAAAAGAAATGGCACCAGGTAAGGTATCATCTGCCTCCATCTGATTGATGTCTTCCAGATACCAGCCGTTTTTTCGAATCATCAATTCTTCTTTCTTTTTATCAGAAAGGGACACTTTTCCCTTTTTCAAAAGAATGTCAAGCGACTCGGAACGGCTGATTCCTTTCAAGGATTCATTCTCCTCTTCAGTCAGGTCAAAACCCAATTCATTGCAAAGTCTTTTCCAAGCGTGGTAATGATACTTTGCGGTATCGACGATAACGCCGTCGAGATCAAACAAGCAAGCTTTTATAGCAGCCATCTAGAATGAAATGTGTTCGAAATAATTCTTGATATGGTAATCGTAAAGACCATCGATTGGCTTTTTGATGATCTTGCCGATGTTGATGTTTCTCATTTCTGCCGCTTGACGAAGAATGTCTTCATGATAGTAAGCTACAGAGCCGATAAAGTGTGTTTTGACTTTTTCAAAATCACGGTAACAAGTAACGTGAATATCCAAGAATTTTCCGATTCCTTCGAACATCATTTCTTGGACATAAGGTTCTGATTTAAATCCAGTAATAAATTTCATGAAAGAGGCCAAGTATACATTGGCATGAGGCTTCATGTAAACCCGATCAACCACGATATCTTTGGTCAAGCCAAATTTATCAACGAGTCCGTCGTGAATATTTTGAGGCAATCGCTTGTAAAGGAAATCAGAAATCAACTTCTTACCGAAGTAGCTTCCGCTTCCCTCGTCACCAAGAATGTAAGCTAGAGCGGGAACCTCTTCGCGAACAATGTCTCCATCAAAATGGCAGCTATTGGAACCTGTGCCTACAATGCAGGCAATACATGGATCATCTTCATAAACTGCAAATGCTGCAGCTACCAAGTCGTGATCAACATAGATTTCTGCATTTGGGAACACTCGACTCAAACCTTGTTCAGCCGTTCTTTTAAGTTCAGTAGAGGAACAGCCTGCTCCGTAGAAGAATAAAGCCTTTACTTCAGTCGATACTCTCATGAGTTGCTCATTACTGCGCAGCTCATTTTCAATGACATCCTCATTGTGAAAGTATGGGTTGATACCCATTGTGGCACAATCGATAAAGGTCTTATCTTCTGCGACTATTCTCCAGTCGCACTTTGTTGATCCACTATCAGCTATTACTAACATATTTTTCGTCTTTATCTTAAATCGAGAGTATATCCGCGATTCGAATCAATTCTGGGTCAATAGTTAATTTGTCGGATATGGCTTTCGCGAAAGGAGTCAACACAACTTTTTGATTTATAATCCCTACCATGCAATCTCTCTCACCCTTCATGAGATTTTCTACAGCAGCTACGCCAAGGCGACTAGCTAAATTTCTGTCAAAGCACGAAGGACTTCCTCCGCGTTGGATATGACCAAGGATGGTGACTTTTGTATCATAATAAGGAGCTCTTTCAGATACTTGGCGAGCGAGTTCTGTTGCATTTCCGCTCTTGCCGCCTTCCGCTACTATTATCACACTCGAAGATTTATTCTTTCTTCTGGCTTCATCGAGCTTTTCCACGATGCTTTCTATGGTCGTTTCCATTTCTGGAATGAGCGTAGCAAGGGCACCACTAGCCAATCCTGCTTGAGCGGCAATAAACCCTGCGTCTCTTCCCATTACCTCAACAAAAAACAGTCGACTGTGGGAAGCGGCAGTATCTCTAATTTTGTCAACGGCATCAATGACCGTGTTCAGAGCCGTATCAAAACCAATGGTATAATCCGTGCCATCTAAGTCATTGTCGATGGTTCCAGGAATTCCGATGATCGGATAGTCAAATTCTTTATTAAAAATATGCGCCCCAGTGAAAGTTCCATCACCGCCTATGGCAACAACGGCGTCAATCCCTTTCGTAATGAGCTTTTGATAGGCTTTTTCACGGCCTTCTTTGGTCATAAACTCCTTGCTCCTTGCGGACTTTAAAAAAGTTCCACCACGCTGAAGGATATGATTAACAGATCTAACATCGAGCTCTTCAATATCGCCCTCAATCATTCCTTCATATCCACGATATATACCCGCTACTTGCAAATCATAATAGACGGCAGTGCGAACAACAGCGCGAACAGCAGCATTCATTCCAGGAGAATCTCCACCTGAAGTAAAGACTGCAATTTTTTTGATTGAACCCATAAATAGAGTTTTGATTTAAAGTGTAAATTACACACTTAGCCTAAGTTCTGGCAAATAAACAAGAATTTATTGATATTTTTGACCCCTACTCGACTAAAATAACACCACTTAACATGAGAAATGGCAATACTGCCGAGGTTAAATTTAACCCCAATGTATCCGTAGACTGTGTAATCTTCGGCTTTGACGGTGAAAAGCTCAAGGTACTTCTTATTGATAGAGGTCAAGTCCTCAATGGAAAAGGATCTGATGATAAAATCTATGCTCTCCCAGGAAACCTGATCAGAGAAGACGAAAATCTTAATGAGGCGGCCGAGCGTGTTCTCGATGAACTGACTGGACTATCAGAAATATTTCTCGAGCAATTCGGATCTTTTGGCGCACCTGATCGACTTACCAAGGAACACGATTTAGCTTGGCTAAAATCTATCCGAGCTCAGCCCGATGCCCGTGTAATAACCGTAGCTTACTACTCTTTGATCCGAGCTGATCAATATGAAATTCACGCCAGTGGGTTCGCCAAAGAGGCCTTCTGGCATGACATTGACAATTTGCCAAAATTGGGGTTTGATCATCAAGAAATTATCGACGGTGGTTTGGGTGAATTGAAATTCAAGAGCAAGTATCAACCATTGGGATTTGAGCTATTGCCAGAGAAATTCACCCTTGGCCAGTTGCAAAAACTATACGAAGCCATCTTAAAAACGGATTTGGACAAGAGAAATTTTCGGAGAAAAATTCTCAAAATGAGCTTCTTAGTTCCGCTTAAAGAGAAACAACAGGGTGTTCCTCATAAGCCTGCACGTTATTACATGTTTGACAAAGCCATGTACCAGAGCTACAAGTCGAACGACTTCTACTTTACGCTATAGCGGATCTCAATTGCCTTAGCTCTTCTAGCAATTCTTTTTCTTTTGAACTCAAATCAGTGGGGA
>Ga0222686_1000362_pt1 | contig 15254 bp, 16 predicted proteins | sample AntAcemetage1159_FD_181400 | JGI IMG/M metagenome (GOLD analysis project Ga0222686, IMG submission 181400) | Saline water microbial communities from Ace Lake, Antarctica - #1159 | ecosystem: Environmental > Aquatic > Non-marine Saline and Alkaline > Saline | place: Antarctica: Ace Lake...
GATCTGCAGATGATTGCACAGACATGACTAGGCTTTCTGAGCGGCTCGCTCAAGCCTGGGACTCCAACCATAAAACAGTGTGCTCTCGCGTAGCTGGGATCGAGACAACCGCTGATCTCGGGAGAAGAGATGCAAGATTCTGGATTCTGTCAGGAATGCCGCCCAGACGCTGAAGGTAGATGGGGGGCCAATGATCACATCACACAGCGACAGAAGCAGCTGATCAGCAGGCCCATCAGAGAGTGGGGAGATAGTGAGAGAATCTGATGACGCTGCCTGGAGGAATCCGGGCTCGTTTGAGCAGATCAAAAAATGTATTCGGCCTTCGTCTGCATGCCAGAATTCGTGTTTTGCCTGCTCAATCCAGTCTAGATAGTCACCCTCATTATAATGCCAGACTCCTCCTCGATGCCGAGAATAGTCTCCACGCCTGGCATGGATGCCGATCAGGATGCTGGATTTCGCACGTGCATCGGTATATACCGAATAGGCTTGCTGGTGATATTGCTCTCGATACCGGAAGATCTTTCTGATGACTGGAGCCTCGGCATGGGAGATTGCCGGCATGCTCGAACACCAGTCTCCGGCCTGATCAATGATCCAGAGGCCGCGTTGAAGCGTGCTGGGTGGAAGGTCCGCCCATGAACGTGTCTCGTTGAGATAGTGGATCCCAGGACAGCACTGCAGGATTCGCCTGGAAAAACGATTTGAGACAATGCGGCACAACAGCCGGTAAAGGCTCAATGGCAGAAACAGCAACGTAATTCGGTGTGTTCGGTCACCGGCTTCGAACATCTCCCTGTAGTCACTCAATGACAGGACAAGGACACGGATATCATGTCGTATGCAGAAACTCGTCAGGGCTGCAAGGGCAACCAGCCGGTTGGAGATCTGGGATCGCTGCCGCAGTACGAGAATCATTTTGCTAAATCATTTCTTCCCAGGAGGATCTCTCTGGTTTTCTCGAGGTATTGCAGTCCCCAGTGCTGATCCGGCTCGAGGTGATTCCCCTCTGCCCACTCATTCCAGGCATTGATGAACAGTATGGGCTCGGGCAGCCTCCGCTCCGGCAGTCGGCTGACTTCATGATCCAGCCACTCTGCGTAGAGATCCGGCGTGGAGCCATGAAGGATGGTGGCATGGGTTGCTCTCCGTGCTGAGTTGTCCCAGGAAGGGGTCACGCAGGGAAAGCGGGGATACGAGGGGATCGGCTTCGTACGCATCCCGTCCACCACAGCACCGTAGGAGAACACGCTGTCTTGCACAAAGCTGGGACTGGACAGTCCAAGCCCCCTCATCAATCGCCATCGTCTGCTCCGGCGAAGGGGCGCTGGCAGACAAGTCCAGTCCGGCTGGAACTCCACGGCGTAGTCAAAGCCGATCTCTCGCGGATCACCATGGCATTCCTGGATCGATTCCACAGTCAGCAGGGAGATCTCGCCAATTCCCAGTGCATGGCATTCCTGTCGCCAGCGCGCTGCGGTAGCGGCTGGATCAGGGAGTTTGCTCACCCGGTAGACCAGAAAGATGGGCTTGCCATCGATGCGCATGTAGCGCGGATCCCGGAACGCAGCGGCGAGCTGCCGGATATGACGGATGTCGTCTTCTGCTGAATAGGTCTGGTGGAGCAACACATCCCTGTCGCGTCCGTTCCAGCTTCTTGTCCAGTGTTCGTTGGCCCAGCAGAGGCAGAAGGGAAAGTCTGGATCACCGGAACGAAGCACCTCTTCGAAGGGCCTTTGCAGAAGCTGCTTACCGTGGAACCAATAGTGGTAATAGCAGAATCCACTGATGCCATGGCCACGGGCAAGATCTGCCTGCGCCACCCGGGATTCAGGAAGTCTCAGGTCGTAGAAGCCAAGATCGGCGGGAAGGTGGGGCTGAGAATGTTCGGTAAATCGGGGACGTGCCGCCGTGACATTCGTCCATTCCGTAAAGCCTTGGCCCCACCAGGCATCATTCTCGGGAATGGGATGGTACTGGGGAAGGTAGAAGGCAATGGTGCGAATCTTCACGTCTTTTGGGCCGCCTCATTCCGCAGGCTCTCGTAGATCGCGTTCCGTCGCCGGCGGACGGCGTCGGCGCTGAAGGTCTGCCTGAGTCGGTCGTGGGCATTCGTTGCCAGTTGCTCGCAAAGCGATTGAGAGTGCAGCAGGCGTGCAATGGCCTCCGCAAAATCTTGGCTCGTATCCGCAAGCAGGCAGTGCCGGCCGGATTGAAACCCAGTGCCTTCACAGCCCACACCGGTGCTGACCACCAGGGCACTGCAGGCCGCGGCTAGCAGCACCTTCGTGCGCAGGCCGGCGCCGGTGAACACCGGATTCACCGCGATGCAGCCGGCGATCTCCTCGGCGAGGCCGGGGACAAAGCCATGGAAGACGGCCCCCTGATCCTGCAGGGACTGTTGGATCGGCAGAGGCCATCTCCCGTAGACATGCAGCGTGCACTGGCTGGGGGTGGCGAGCTCCAGGAGCAAAGGCCGGACCTCGCGGCAGAACCAGCCGACGGCCTCCACATTGGGATGCCAGTGGCCGGGCCCGACGAACACCAGACGCTGCCGCCAACGCCCGATGTTCCGGGGGGCCATCGGCTGGATGTCAGCGGGGAGGGGAAACGGGCTCACCTCTATGGGCAGCCCGGCATCCGCACGGAGCAGGGCTTCGCGATCCTCGGCCGTGAAGGTGATCACCCGCTGGAAGCGCCGCAGCACGGCGGCCTCCATTGAGCGGGCAGCCTGGCTGTCCGATTCCCTCAGCCAACCAAGCAGCTGAGGATCCGAGACTGAACTGCCATTGGCCTGAGAAGCGCAGAGCTGCTGGTAGAAGCGCTCGCAGAACAGGGCGTGGGCCTGATGACAGACAAACAGGCGAGGAAGGCCGGCCAGCGGGAGAAAAGCGGTGAACAGGCTTTCATGAAATTCGGCCTGGATCAGCCCGGCCCAGTGCCGCTGGCTGAGGATCCTTTCGATGCACTCGATTGGGAGCGGCACGAACGGGTAGTAGGGCCTCTCGGGCAGGGGGCAAGCCTCCAGCTCCGCTGGAGGCTTGCGGCGTCGGCGCATCCACTGCCGCACGCCAGACAACACGCGGGCCAGCGCAGATCTGGCAGCGGAGGCTCGCGGCAGCGGCGGCGCGACCTGCTCGCCCCGGATCACCTGCACGTGGGGCAACCGGGCTTCAAGCTCGGCGGCGAGAGCGTGGAGATTCTCGATCGGGCGGGTGAGCACGATCCTGAACACGTGGTCGTCCTGTAGGGCTCGCAGGGTGGCGAACTGCGCGGCACGGCCACCGGCATCCGGTGGCCAGGGCAGCTCCGGCGTCACGATGAGGATGTTCATCAGAGGTCGGCCCCGCGCAGCAGCGCCTCCAGGTGCGTGAAGTTGGCCTGGGCCAGCCGCTGCAGCTCCGGGAGGTTGCGCTGCAGCGCAAAACGGCTCTGCTGCCGGCTCTGCCAGAGGCTGTGAAGTGTGGCTTCGAAGCTGGAGGGGTAGCAGAGGGAATCCGCGGAGATCACCATCCGCTCGGGGCTCGGCGTCAAGCCGGCATAGGCCATGGCGGCGAGAGCCTGGGCCTTGAGGGAGTAGGCCACCAGGGCCGTGGGCACAAGGGTGGACAGGCCGGCGATGGCTGCGTGCATGCGCTCGGCAACCAGCATCTCGCAGCCGCCGATCAGGCGCTTGTACTCGGCGGCGCTGAGGTCCTCGGCCGCCACCGTCACCGCAGGATGGAACCCCGTGGCGCGATGCAGCACCGTCGCCATGGTGCGGTCGTCACCGTAGGGCTCATGCACGTGGGGGATCAGGAGAACGGCCAACCCCCACTGCGTGACGGCCACCTCAAGGAGCCGGGCCCATGTTTGCTGGTGCTCCAGAGCGCTCAGCGAACACCAGCGGTGTAAGCCCGCGCTGATGGCCAGGGCGAGCACAGGGAGGCCGGCCTCAGCGAGCCCCAGGTTAGGCACGCGGTGCGCGGGGGGAAGCGCAAAGGCCACATCGGCACAGATTTCGGTGCGCTCGGCTAGGGCGTCGATCTGCTCGAGATAGTGATAGCTGAGGCGATCGCGCGTGGTGAGCAGGCTCACATGGGCAACGGCGGAGCGCCAGGCCTGCTCCTGGGCAGGATCATTGAACCGACCCACGGTATGGCCGAGCAGCACAACGATGAGCCCTTCGCGAGCGGCCGTGTGGATCAGGGAGAGGTAGTAGAGGAGCGACTCATGGCCATACTCCGAGGAATACACATCGCCGCCTGTGACGATCAGAAGGCGATGGCCCCGCAGCTGTCGGGCGAGGGTGGGATCGATCAAGCCGGCAGCCCCGGGCTGCTCCGGGCCCCGGCGAAGGAGGGTCCTGATGGCATGCCGGAACCGGACGTGGCGCGGGCGGGGGGGCGCGGAGGCGCCGAAGCGGCGGAAGGCTGTGGACTGCAGCGCCACCTCCGGCCAGGTGATGCGCTGCTGGTCGTAGTCCGGGCTCCAGGTGAGCACGGTGATTGATTGGGCAGGCCTGCGCTCACGCAGAAAGGCCAGCACGGGAAGGACAAGCGCCTCGACACCTCGGTTTCGGAATCCGGTGATACCGGCAACCGCAATCGTCATGGTCAGCGGAGCTCCATCAGATCGTCGGCGACAAGCCGGCGGGATTCGGCCACCGCAATCTCAGGAGGCAGCGAGCCCACGGCGATCATCATGGCGATCGCATAGGAAGCCGGGATGTTCAACGCCTTCTTGAGCTCGGCGTCCCGCTGGTTGTCCACACTCCAGTTGAGGCAACACGTGCCAAGGCCCTGGGCATGAAGGGCGTAGACCAGGCTCATGGCGAACAACCCGCCCTCAATCCATGGCTGGTTGCGCTCCCCGATCGAGGCGAAGCAGGAGCGATCCGAAGCCACGATCAGCACATGGCTGGCGAGGTGGCCGAAGCCCTGGTTGCCGTTCTGCAGTGCTAGTGCCGCCTGTTTGGCCTGATCAGACTGGCAGATCAGCACGCGCCATGTCTGCCTGTTGCACACCGAAGGCGTGTGGCTGGCGAGGCTGATTGACTCCCGGATGCGGTCGATGCTCACCGGCTGGGAGGGGTCGAAGCAGCGGATGCTATGGCGCGAGGTGAAGAAAGCCCGCGCGTCGATGGAGCTGGCGGAGAGAACGTTGTCGCGGGTGAGGGTTCGCCAGCCCACCGTGGGTGCGTCGCTCCCCTTCAGCTCCCGTTGGTACGACGCCAGCACCTCCCCGGCATAGGCCGTGATAGGTGTGCCCAAGCCGCGCGCGTGGGCTTCGCCCAGGGCATCCTCCAACCGCTGGGCTGCGTCGGCACCGAAGGAAGCACGGCGCTGGACATGGGAGAGCCCTTTCTCCAGGCGGTGATACTCAATGGAGATCAAGGCCTCGAGGTTGGCGTCGCTGAGACCAGTGGCTGAGCGATAAAGCGTTCCGCTCGAAAAGGCTGCGTAGTCATGAAAGAGACTGTAATCGCAAAGATATTCCTGACGCAGCCGATCCTCGCAAGTGGGTTGGGGAGGACCCACCAGTGATCGGAATCTGTGCCGGAGATAACGAAGCGCTCGTCTCAGCATCTGGGGCCGGGAAGTCTGGATAGGAGCTGAGGGGTCAATTGGTCATCCACGATCACCGGCATGGGTGGAAGGCGGTTATAGCGTCGGCTTCCACCAGCATTCGGGAAGCACGAGCTGGGGCCTGGATGTGTTGTCCACATCCAGGGGATGGGGGAATCGATGAAGAGGAGACGCGGCAGCGGAAACGCGGTCTTTTCTGAGGAACGTGAATTCCATGATCCGCGGAATCTCCAGACCACCGCGCACGATCGAGCCGCAGCAGTTGTTGGGATGGAGGTGAACACAGTAGTGACTTCTTAGCAGGCGCTTGAAGATCGGGGCCACAAGGTAGAGAAAGCCCTGGTTCCATAGATGGTCGAGGTGATGAAACTCGATGATGATGATCCTGAATCTAGAGAGCAAAGCATCACTCACACTCGCCAGCACCTGGTACTCGGCGCCCTCGATATCCATTTGCAGCATTAAGTCGGCCTTCCTGTCATCTGCCTGAGTGGAATCAACCCAAGCATCCAAGGTGGTGTGTGTGTCGTCCTCCCAGCAGGCCAGAAACTTCTTTGTGAAGGAGAGCCCGGGATGCTCCACGGGAAGCTCATCAACCGATGCATCCGCAAGGAAGACCTTCATGCCGCGCTGCGCGCAGTCAAGGTCAAAACCGATGGTGTCGCTGACACCTGGCGAGTAGCAGGCTGCTATCCCAGACAAGTCGTCGGGTACCAGGTAGCCTCCATCGCCATCGGGCCCGACCCGGATGAGATGGTGCTCCGTAGCCAGCGGACTCAGTTGTTCGATGAGTCGGTTCAGTTTCCATGAAGATCCAGAGGGAATGATCAGCCCAGGCGGTGCCCCCTCAATTCGATATTGCATACTATGGTAGACCCCTCTCAGGCCATTAAGCAGGGGAGAGCGGTAGAAGTTTGACAAAAGACTCATTATGTTAGATGGACTAAATGTGGGCCACAAAGGAAACAAGAGAAGCAGGGCCGACCGTCGTTTTGTAAGCCATCGATTTGGAATCTAGCCGTTCTACCCAATTTTTTAGCATTGATCATCCTGAAGCAGCAAGTGCAGAGATGCTGGTCTCATGGCCAATATTTCCCACCGTAGATGGCGTCACACCATCCATTCATATTGAAAACAGCTTGACAAAGATAAAGGCCGTGTGACCTCAGCTCAGAAGAAATATCAATGTAGGTTACACCTCCATCATACAAAGGCTCTGCTGCAGTTTCGATCATGGCGCCTTTTAGAGATCCGGAAGAGAGGAGCCCTTTAGCGCCCTGAAGAATTAAGAATTCAGCCCCCTGTGCATCGATAACCAGAAAGTCAATATCTGGCGGGATTCGGCCCTCAGCAATCAGGTCATCGACAGTAGAGGTAGTTAGGCTTATTCTTTTGGAGTAGTATATTGTTGGATACGCTTTTCCGTGACGCCCCAGCTCGAGCAATGAGGATGACAGGCCAGAATTGCTTGAAATGTTAAAGGATACTTGCTTGCCACCAGCACTGGATAGACAGGCAAGTATTGGGTGTTGAGAGAGATTTTGCTGGCAGTTCCTAACAAGGAGATCATGAACTTCTGGAATAGCCTCAACATGCTAGGCTTCAATATCATTCTCGCTATAATACTTCGTTTCTGCCCCAGTATTTGCCCCAACATGCAACAGCTTCTTCGGCTTCTCAATGCCATAAGAGGAAATTCGCTGCAACAGCGGCAAGGCTGAAAGTGGGCGAATAGGAGGGCGAAGTAAATGCCAGTAGCTACGCAAGTAGTTTGCAAATTGAGATTCGCGCAGTGCTCTCAGTGAAGACATCGGCAGCTTGAAGAATGAAAATAATGACCAGCAGCCAGATTAATTAAATCAAGGCATTCGGACACGACAGGGCAGTTCCATGTTCCATGCACCATACCAGAAATACAGAATGAATGCTCTATGAACTTATTCAGCAGAACCAATACGCCATGCCCAAGTAAGAAGCTAAAAATACTCGACTAGATTGAAGAACGATTGGCTTGCTCTTTACTTGTGCTCTTAATTTGAAAGACAGTGCCACCACGACTAAAGATCTTTAGGGGCAGAAAGACTCCAACATTGCTTGTCGTCGTCACAATGGTTGGCCCGTGGGCGATCGATTCTGCCATCACAACAAGCTGCTGGCCAGAATATTCCCTGAGCACAGAGTGATCGCTGAGGTAGTGTATCCCAACACTTCCCTTCGTAACCGGGATATCCTCAATAAATCTACATCGGTCAAGATAGTGATTTCGCGCATAGTCGCGAACTTGCTGCTGGTCTGTTTGAATTAAGATGGCTTGGCCGGAGCCTGAATGTGAATCCACATATGAGAATACTTGCGAGGGAGAAACTGGCTCAATCTCAAGAAACTTGTCAGTGCCGCGATAATAGACGGCTAATGGTTTGGTTTCCATAATGCGTGCCGATGCTTTGTAGCCTTGAGACAGTTCTGAAGAAAACAGGGATGGCTTGCAATAAATATCCAGAAATTCTACAATCCATTCATGCCCAAGTGCATGCAAGATGCCATTGTAGTCACTATGAGGAGAAATGCTTCTTGCTATTTCTTTTTCGCACGGGAGCTTTTCAAGGGCAAACATCTCAGCCCTATGAGCCTCGACTTCCTGGAAGAAAGCTGGCCAGTTGTTATGGAAGCTACAGTCTTTGTACATTTCCATGCACAACGTATTGTCAATACTTCTGATCGCAATCTGCTGCTGCTGGCACTCCAAGACTGTAATCAGTAGTTTTGATAGGGACACAAAGAAACCGCTACCAGTATATTGATCTGGATACAACCTTCCAGGCACTGGATAAAAGGTACCATTTCCTGTGTCAATAAATCCATATCTAACACGTTTGAGTGTATTTACGTTTTCCAAGATTCGGAGCAATGAGAATTGCGAGTTCCACAACTCAATAATCGTATTAAGCCGTTCGTCATGCGTCGAATGTCTCTCTAGATGCAGCCCGATGGATGCAAGTATTTGTTTCAGATAGGGGATCATAGAGATCTGGAAGATTTCCATATTGAGTATCGCTTGCTACAAGACATGATCTATCATGCGCACAAGAAAAGGATGGGAGGAGGCAAGGTTAGAAAGGGATCTTTTCGAGAGGATGAAATGATCAGATCTCATCTTTGCTATCTTCGAAGGCCGATTGAACCAGTTGGCTTCACGATGGCTGACACCCGCATAGTGAATCATATGACTGCGAAAACGGTGGCTGCTCTTGCCGGGCGCAAGTGTATGGTTAAATTGATAGCCAATATCGGCTAAAGCTAAGCTGTATTTCTGGGCAACATAATTCATGAACGTCTGATCACTCATATAACAATTATGTGAGTCGAATTTAGCCCAAACCTCTGCGGGGCGCATTTCCTTGCCAAAGTACTCTCCAGTTTTTCTCGAACAAACAAGAACTCCAGAATTGAATGACTCGTAGATTTCAGGATTTCTAGCTTCTCGCTGCCAGGCTATCTCGCCGAGAATGCACAGGATCGCTTCAACTGATGGGTTATGAAGATCACTGTAGCGGCTGGCGATGAATACACCGAGATGCTCCTCATCGACCACATCGAAAAGGCTCGGAGCAGCTGGCGCAATGAGTATATCCGCATCCAGAAAGATAATGCGCTCATAATAGGAAAACAGATTAAATATCTGGAACTTTTCATAATTGAGAATTCCTTGAAATTTATTGGCAAGACGTGGCGAAAGCCTAATGAAGTCTGATTTAATGTTTTCTGCATATTTCATCATGAGCGGAATCGAAAGCTTGGCAATCGGCTCCATCCTTGCTCCCGCTGCTAATGTTACAATAGCTGTTTTCATTACTTATTACTCAATTTCTCAGCAATAATTTAGAAGATAACATTGAAGATTGATGATGACAAGAAGCAGTGAATCCGGCTTTTCTTGACTCTAATCTCGTTACGGGACAAGAAATTGATATCGTTTGTCATTACAGTCGATAAGGTTGATTTCCGGTGCCTCTAAAGCATTGAAGAGACCCAGACTAGGTAGCAAGATAAGGTCATTGTTTTCCGATATCCAAGCTGCAAGCCATGCAAAAGTGCTGGTCGACAGAAGAACTCTTCGGGCAGCACGAATAATCTCGAAGTCGAGGCCTGCTCGATCTGAGAAAAAGAACTCTTCATCCGGGAATGCCAGACGAAGTGCTCTGGAGTATTCTGAATCCTCCAATTGTCCAATAAAGATTAGCGACGTGTTGAATTGACTTTTTGCATATCGAATCATCTCGATTGGCAGGGGTTGATGTAAGCTATTTTTAAGCGAAAGGATATCGCCTGCTCTGATATGTACGTACAGAGCATCGTGCGATCTATCCACAACAAACTTGGCAGCTACTGCCCTGCACTCAGCGTCGCCAGGAATCAAGAATTGTGCTTCGCAACGGGAAGGGAGATAGCCAATATTGCAAACCGTGCTATCTATATCAAGCAACAGATCCCCTCCTAGCGAGGCAGATCTTATGGGATAAAGATTTGGAGTATTTGTCGACAGGATATAGCGAGAGTAACAGTCTCCGACCCTTTTCCCATGCAGAATTGCGTCTTGCGACGGGCACAGCCTGGATGCAATTCCAAGCATGAGCCTGCGTGAAATTGTTCTTCCAAGCGATTCCGGCTTTGGCCATGGGTAGCTTGAATCTCTGTCAATATAATCATACTGTTCACTTAGCAGGCTTGGATTGTCTGGCTGCACTCCTAGCTCTGGTACACCAGAAAAGCCTATATCGCAAGATCCATGAATCAGTCTGGACAAATTCCGGGCAAACAACCATGCCAGGAGATGATTGCCAATCTTGAGGGGCCTGACCCTGATGACATGGTGGCGACGGTAGGTTAACTGACTTGATATTCTCACTGGACAAACGTGAGGATTCTCAGCTCATTCCTCTGAGTTTCGGAGATTTCTAAGGCTAGAAAACATTCACCCATTGATTCACTGGGGCCAAGCTTTACCAACCAAGATTCGAAGCCTTCCGCAAATAGGTCGTTCATATTCGAACATCTTGAGCAGTCATCCACTCACCGCCTGTTCCCTGCCGAGCTGCTGCCGCCAAAGCCCCGCATACGCTATGCCCTGCCCCAGCAGCTCGGCGTGGCTCCCCTGCTCCACGATCCGACCACGCTCCACCACCAGGATGGTGTCGGCGTTCACAATCGTGCTCAGCCGGTGGGCGATCACCAGCACCGTGCGCTGCCGCTCAAATTGCTCGATCGCCTGCTGCACCAGCCGCTCGCTCTGGCTGTCCAGGGCACTGGTGGCCTCATCGAGGATCAGCAGCTCCGGGTTGCGCAGGATTGCCCGCGCCAGGCTGATGCGCTGGCGCTGGCCGCCACTCAGCCTGTAGCCCCGCTCCCCCACCAGCGTGTCGAGGCCCTGCGGCAGTTCGGCGATGAAGCCCGCCGCCTGGGCCCGCGCCGCCGCGGCCTGCACATCTGCCCGCGTGGCCCAGCCGCAGCCGAAGGCGATGTTCTCCGCCAGCGAGGCATTGAACAGAAACGTGTCCTGGCTCACCACCCCCAGCCGCTGCTGCCAGCTGGGCAGGTGCAGCGTGGCCAGGTCCTGCTCGTCGATCAGGATCCGCCCGCCGGTGGGGGCGTAGAGCCCAGTGAGCAGATCAGCGATCGAGCTCTTGCCCGCCCCGCTCGTGCCCACCAGTGCCAGCGTGTGGCCCTTGGGCAAGGTAAAGCTCACCCCATCCAGGGCCGGCGGCGAATCCGGCTCGTAGCACAGGCTCACGTCCTCGAAGCGGATCCCGCGCTCCAGTGCCCGGAACGGCACGCCCCCCAGCCGCCGGAACTCCTTGCCCGCCGGGCTGAGGATCTCGTTGAGCCGCTCGATAGAGGCGCTGTTGTTGCTCAGGCGGGTGAACACCCCGGCAATCACCTCCATGCGCATATTCATGCGTTGGAGCGCCAGCACGAAGGTGGCCAGGCTCGGCAGCACCCCCGTCACCCGGCCGCCGAACGCCAGCAGGCTCAGGGCCGCGATCACGGCGATTGCCAGCACGGGCAGGACTCGCGCGATCGGACTGATCGCGGCGGTGAGCCGGGTCTGACGCCGCTGCAGGGCCTCCAGCTCGTGCATCTGGCCAAGCACCGTGCGGTCAGCCGCCTCCAGCTGCCCCAGGCTGTGCAGCAGCCGCAGTCCCTGGATGTCCTCAGTGATGCGACTGCCCAGCCGCACCTGGCTCACCGTCAACCGCTGCGAGCCATCGCGGATGCGCGGCAGCAGCTGCTTTTGCACCAGTGTGATCAGCAGCGCCATCCCCGCTGCCCCCACCAGCAGCCAGGGCGAGAGGGCCAGCAGCACCCCCAGGTAAGTGAACAGCAGCAGCCCGTTCACCAGCAGCTGCGACAGAGCGGTGATGGTGGTGTTGATCGCAACCGGGCCCTGGCCGGCGTAATTGAGCAGGTCGCCCACCCGGTAGCCGCTGGCGCAGGCGTAGCTCAGCGCCAGGATGCGCTGGTGGATCAGGGTTTTCACCGACACCATGCAGCGGGCGGCGAAGTAGCCCACGCTCACCTGGTTCAGGTAGGCCGACAGGCTCATCAGCGCCTGCAGCAGCACCGCTAGAGCCAGCAGGCCCAGAAACAGTGGCGTGCGCGGCGCCTGGGCGACCGCCTCCTGCAGCGGCCCCGGGAAGCCGATGCTGGGGTAACGGCCCAGGTTGAGCACTGCTCCGCCGGAGGGGGCCGAGAGCAGCTCCAGCGCCAGGAAGATCACCGCCAGGGTCGCCCCCTCGCTGAAGGCCTCCACCAGGCTGGAGCCCAGGTTCAGCGCCAGCAGCTTCCACTGTTGGCGGGCCGTGCTGCGCAGCAGCCGCGCCGCCGGCTGCTGGCTCGCGAACGGCAGCAGCAGCGGCCCGGCGATTCGGCGCGCCAGGCGGCGCAGCAGCGAGGAAGGGCTGGAATTACGGATCAAAATGAGGCTTGATTTCGAACGTTGGGCAGATTCAGGTTGCTCAATCGGGGAAGGGGTTGATCAACCCGATGCTGGTGTCGCTGAAGTGGCGTGTGTTGCGGGTGGCCAGCTGGGCGACCACACGTCTTGCCTGGACTGGTCATCCAACCAGCACACCACAGCAAGATTCGGCAGGCTCTGCATCACAGCTAATATCACCTTGGTGTCGAGCAAGATCACGAGCCCCATGCCGCCGGTGCAGCCTCCTGGCCCCGCCATTCGCCGATGGGCTCATCCAGCTCCGCACCGCTGAATAGGGCCGCGATCTGTGAGCCGAGCCCTGCTTCTTCCATGCTGCGGCCATGGCGTTGGGCCCGTCGATGTAGCGCCTCTTTCACCGACTCATTCAGATTACGAACCAGCAACTGCGCCACCCAGCCATCCCAGATCAATTCGATATCACGCTGTTAGTGGTGCGGGCTTGTTGCTGAGAGTTTTTTCTGGGTTGCAGAGCCGAAGCGGTAGGTCCAGCAGAGCTCTGCTCAGGGCAGCACCTGAGCCGCGAGGCTCTGTAACCGCCGATCAGCCGTCAGCAAGGTGGCCGCCTCCCGCCGGGCTAGCGCCAGGTAGAGGCAGTCGTAGACCGGGTGATTCAGATGGCAAGCCAGAGCCAGGGCTTCCACCTGCAAATGGCGGTCCGGCTCAATCTGGTCAACCAGATCGCGTGCATCAGCGGATGCCATCAGCGTTCTCGATCGGCGCGGATTAGGGCCTCCGGCAGTTCTGACCACTGCAGGGGGATCGCTGGCGCCAACGCTGTGCCATCCGCTCCAGGGCCTGCTGGCTGAGGCTGCGCTTGTGTTCACGTGCCCGATGCTGCAGCAGACGATGCAAGGGCTCCGGTAGGTCTCGGATCTGCAGAGATGGCATCGAATCCGGGCCAGCGCAGCTCACGCCGTCAGTCGATCCATTGGCAGGGAAGGTTCAGGGCATCGGCTGCCATGGCCAGATTTCGATCAACTGTTGCTGGCGGAACAGCTCGAACTCAAGCAGAACCCAGTGACTGAACCAAAGCGATTGATCGCCCTCAAGCAGGAGCCACATCTCTCATCCCTCCTCCCGCAGCTCATCCACCAGATCCACCGCGCTGAGAGCCAAGCGGGTTGACCTGAGATGGGCTTCAACCTGCCCAGATCTCTTCAAGATCCAGGCACAGCCCAGGGAACTCAGAGCCTGCCTCCAGATGCGTGGCCTGCTCCAGGCGCTGGGGCTCGCCGCTGGCAGGCCAGATTTCGACAGCCCGCTCGGCGGGGAGCAACAACCAGCCGAGGCGAGCGCCGTTGGCTTGATAGGCAGCCATCTTCTGGCGCAGGGCGCTCAAGCCCTGGGAGCCCTCATCGCTGGGGCTGTCCAGCTCCACCACCAGATCGGGGCAGAGGGGCGAGAAGCCGCGACGCTGTTCGGCAGTGAGAGCCTGCCAGCGCTCCAGGCGCACAAGGGAAGCGTCGGGGCTCAGCACGGCTCCATCGGGTAGGCGGAAACCGGTGGAGCTGTCGAAGGCTTTCCACGCCCCTTTTGCCCTCGCAAAGAGTTTGAGCTGGAAGAGCAGCTCGCCATTACGAGCGCCTGTTTCGCTTCCTGTTGGCGTCATCATGAGCACGCGGCCATCGGCGGTTAGCTCCAGCACTGCCTCACGATTTTCTGCGCACACCTGCTCAAACTGCTCGGGTGTGAGCCTCAGGTCGGCGGGCAACCGCAAGGGCGCCAGAGCATCGAACGGGGCAGGTGTGGTGACTGGGCTGGTGAAGGTCATCGCCGCTGGCCGGCTGAGAATTTCAAATTAGCGAGGTTGGCCGGGCCCTAGAAGCAGATCTGGTCGCAAGCTTATGTCCAATAGATCGTGCAGCGCATTCAGCTGGCTTGAATGCAGGTCGCCGCGTTAAGGAAGGGCTACCGTCCGCCCAAGCGTTACCTCTCAGCCCGCTCCCCTCCAGCTCGCCTCACCGATGCCGGCCACCATCTACCTGCACTGGAGTGCCACCCCCTACACCTGGGTGCGCCGGGGGATATATCACACAATCGTGGCGGGTGATGGTCATCTGCACCGGCTGCATTCCTAATGATTGGCAGCACCGACATCGCCCCCACCTACCGGGAGGATGGCGTGCAGGCTTCGATCGGCCATCCACTCTTCGAGATGGCCCTGCAGGGGGGCAAGTCACCGGTGATCCTGCGGGGCATCATGCGCGACGACCGGGCCTGGTGTCGTGTGCTCGAGTTCGCCCAGGAGTTCGGCATCACCGCCTCCTTCCAGCCGTTTGCCCTCGGGGAGCGGCGAGGTGGTTAGGGATTCTCCGAACACCTACGCCTCAGGGTTGGTGGTCCATCACCTTCACGACAGGGATGGGACAGAGCAAGACTTCCGTAGAACTGGGCTTACTGCAGCGCCTCCAGTTGCTCCAGGGGGAGGGCTTCGATGCGGGCGGTGATGGCGGGGCTCAGTCGATCCATTGGCAAGGAAGGCTCAGGGCATCAGCTGCCCTGGCCAGATTTCGATCAGCTGTGGCGATCAGGAGATTGTGACGCTTCGCCAGGGCCAGATGCAGAGCATCGCCGCTGCGTAGCGCGACAGCTTTGAACTCCTGAAGCCAATGCCGAGCCTGAAGGAAATCGCCGCCTCGGGGCTCGATCAGGCTCAACCGTTGCTGGCGAAACAACTCGAACTCCATGTG
>Ga0222686_1000371_pt1 | contig 15045 bp, 9 predicted proteins | sample AntAcemetage1159_FD_181400 | JGI IMG/M metagenome (GOLD analysis project Ga0222686, IMG submission 181400) | Saline water microbial communities from Ace Lake, Antarctica - #1159 | ecosystem: Environmental > Aquatic > Non-marine Saline and Alkaline > Saline | place: Antarctica: Ace Lake...
CAGGTGGCTATTTACTGGGTTACTTGCCGTGGGAATTGACTTTGTGATTGAGCCTGTGGCCATTAAATACGAGCTTTGGTACTGGGCTTCCGAGGTACCGCCATTTCAAAATTATCTCAGTTGGTTCGTGATCGCAGCAGTTATGGGAGTTATCTTCGAAAAGTATCCGCTGGTGCAAAAACCAAGACTAGGAGCCACGGCATTTGTTTGTCAATTGATTTTCTTTGGTTTGCTTTACAGCCAAATTAAATAAAACATGGAAAGGCGAATTCTGAAATTTATCGCCGTATTGGGTTTACTCTTCTTACTAGGATGGCTTGTCTACGAGTCGACTACAGTCATCATTTACATTCTCCTTTCTCTGGTAGTTGCGCTAATCGGTAGACCTCTTTTCAAGCTGCTTGAGAAGATTCGGATTCGAGGAAAACATCTTCCAGATGCCGTAAAAGCAGGCCTTACACTCTTTGCTATTTTCGGAATACTCGGTGGGCTCTTGTCCTTTTTCATGCCGATGATTTTTATGGAGGCTCAACTCCTGACCAAAATCGATTTAGAGCAAGTCAAAGCCACCTTGAGTCCTGGATTGGAATGGTTCAATCATATGGTGGATCGAATTAATCTTGATCCTGATTCAAGGGTTAATGAAGATTATATCATCCAACACCTCTTTGATGGACTAAATCTTAGTGCCTTACCTGTATTTCTGAATTCAGTAGTTGGGGCGCTGGGCAACCTACTTATTGCTGTATTTTCGATCGCATTTATGTCGTTCTTTTTTCTGAAAGATCGGAACATGCTTACAGATGTTGCTATGGAATTGGTTCCTACATCAAAAGTAGATAGCGTTCAAACCATATTCCAAAATACGCGAAGCACATTATCTCGATACTTCTTGGGTCTGTTGATTCAGGTTTTTGCCATTACGACTTGCATCTTCATCGGGCTACAAATTGTAGGCGTCGAAAACGCCCTGCTCATTGCGGTTTTTACCGGGATAGTCAATTTGGTTCCTTATCTCGGCCCCTGGATTGGGGCTTCATTCGGCATTTTTATTTTGGTTGCCAATAATATTGATGCCAGCTTTATGGATGTGCTTCAGCCGAAGATTTTTGGTTTATTAATCGTTTTTGCATCCACCCAATTGATTGACAATTATATATTCCAACCTGCCATTTTTTCCAACAGTATAAATGCTAACCCATTAGAAATATTCATTGTAATACTGGTAGCAGGAAGTCTGGGTGGTGTGACTGGTATGATAGTAGCTATCCCCGTTTATTCATTCCTTAGAATTGTATTCAAGGAAATGAACAGAGAGTTTCGTTGGCTCCAGCGAATCAAAGAAAGGTGATGAGTATCGTCCATTAGAAACTGTTATAAAACTCGAAAGCTCTTCACGTTTGAAGAGCTTTCGAGGCTATGAAACAGAAAAACTATCTCGAAAAGCTTAGAGACTAATTTAGAGTGAGACGATGAAAGAATGATAAGGAGGTAGTCCTAAGAATCTCTTTCCGAGAGATTCAAATATAGCAGATTCTTTTCTCTTTTGCAATCCAATCGAGGTTAAAAAATAAAAAAAATAAGAGGTTTGGAATATTAAAATACTGGTAATAAGGTTATTAAAAGTATTTTTCACACATGAAAATAACTCACTTTGTCCCCTCAATAGGGGACAAACAAAGGGGTCGTTCCGAAACCTCATGGTTCGAATAGGTTTGTCGCCTTTTTTATATATTCGGGGCTCCTACTACGTAAGTTACTTTGAATGAATAAGATTGCTTGCTTATTTACTATTTGTCTACTGAGTGTCAACGCCTTTGGCCAAGAACCTATCACCTTAGAAGATATTTGGAAGTCACGTGAACTCAGCCCTAAATATGTTTCAGGGGTTAGAAGCATGGATGATGGCCTCCATTATACGAGCTTGGTCAGAACTAAGGGCCTGCATGTAGTCAAGTATGCGTATGCTTCAGGAGAGGCTGTCGATACGCTAGTTTCCTCAGGAAATCTAACATTCAATAGTGCTGGAGTACAATTTTCGGCATATAGCTTCAATTCTGATGAAAGCAAACTACTCTTAGCTACGGAAAAAGAGAGTATTTATAGACACTCCTCTCGGGCTAACTATTTCATCTACACGATAGAATCGAAGGAGCTGGAGCCTATTACCGATTTCGAAAAAGGCAAACAACAATTGGCATCTCTTTCACCTACCGAGAACAAGGTGGCCTTTGTAAGAGAAAACAACCTCTTCATTTTTAATCTCGAAACAGGCGAAGAAATTCAAGCCACGAAAGATGGTGAAGAAGACGCAATCATTAATGGTGCAGTGGACTGGGTTTACGAAGAAGAATTCTCCAATCACAGAGGTTTTTATTGGTCGCCAAATGGCGATCAAATAGCCTACTACCGCTTTGACGAATCTGAAGTTCCCGAATTTAAAATGGCCATCTACTCGGGCCTCTATCCCGAAGAATTTGAATTCAAATACCCCAAGGCGGGAGAGAAAAATTCGAAGGTGCGCGTTTTTGTGTACTCATTGAGCAGCAGCCAATCAACGGAAGTTGATATCAATCCCGATGCTGAGCAATACATACCCAGAATTAAATGGACGGAGAATGAGAACCGCTTAGCAATCATGCGAATGAACCGCCACCAAAGCGAGTTGGATTTCTTCATTGCGAAAACAGATGAAAGTACGGGTGGTCTAGTTCCAGTCGAGTCCATTTACCACGAGGAAAGCCAGACCTACATCGAAATAAACGATAACCTCATCTTCACAGAAGATGGGAACTATTTCTTTTGGAACAGCGAGAAAGACGGATTTAATCACATTTACCTCTATTCTGCAGATGGGAAGGAAGTCGCTCAATTGACGAAAGGCTCATGGGATGTTGTCGAGTTTTATGGCGTGGATCAGCTCAATGGAAAAATCTTCTTCTCAGCAGCAGTTGAGGGGCCACTTGAACGAGCCATTTACAGTGCCGACTTCAAAAAAGCAATCAAGAGCTTCAAGAAATCAAAGAAGGCAGTGGTGCCTAAAAAAGATAACCGAAATGAGCTCAATCAGCTCACGGAAAATGCCAACATGAATGACGCGGCATTTTCAACGAGCTTCGACTATTTCATCAATTACGAATCAGGAGCGGAGCTGCCCTATCAAATTGCTCTCTTCACCGACGAAGGAGAGCGCGTTCGAGAATTGGAGATGAATGATCAGCTAAAAACGACTTTAGCAGAAAGAAAACTTAGTCCAAAAGAATTTGGATCTTTCGAAATTGAAAGCGGGGAATCACTGAATTATTGGATGATTAAACCTCCAAATTTTGACGAGTCCAAATCTTACCCCGTCATGTTTATGGTATACGGAGGCCCAGGCAAAAACACGGTGAAAAAGTCCTGGGATGGCAGCAATTATTTCTGGCACCAAATGCTAGCTCAACAAGGAATTATAGTTGTTTCCGTTGATCCTCGAGGAACGATGTACAGAGGCCGCGATTTCAAGCACAGCACTTATATGGAATTGGGTAAGCTGGAAACGGAAGACATGATTTCAGCTGCAAAGTTTTTTGGTGCCGAAGACTACATGGATTCAGAACGTATCGGAATGATGGGGTGGAGCTATGGAGGGTACATGAGCTCACTCGCCATTACCAAGGGTCATGAGTACTTCAAATTGGCCATAGCAGTTGCCCCCGTAACCAATTGGCGCTTTTACGATTCTATCTACACAGAGCGATTCATGCGTACCCCACAAGAAAATGCATCGGGTTACGATGACAATTCTCCAATTAACTTCGTAGACTTGCTGGAAGGAGACTACCTCCTAATTCATGGTTCGGCCGATGACAATGTACACATGCAGAACACCATAGAAATGGCAGAAGCGTTGGTGCAAGCTGACAAGCAATTCGACTTATTTATTTACCCCGATAAAAATCACAGCATCTACGGCGGAAATACCCGCTACCACCTATATACCAAAATGACTAATTTCATTTTGGATAACCTGTAAGCAGCAATGGACAATAACTTGAACACAATAGAAAGAGAAGAGTTGTGGGGGCACCCAAAAGGACTCTACATCTTATTCTTCACCGAACTTTGGGAGCGCTTTTCGTACTACGGAATGCGCGCTATTTTGGTGCTTTACTTAATTTCTACTGCGAGTGGCGACAACCCTGGCTACGGCTGGGAGGAAAGCGATGCATTGGTACTTTACGGATGGTATACGATGCTCGTTTATGTGATGTCCATTCCAGGGGGTTGGCTTGCCGACCGTTTTTGGGGACAAAAAAGAACCGTTCTTATTGGAGGTCTTTTGCTCTGTGCAGGTCACGGAATTCTCGCCGTTGATCACATATATGCATTCTATGCTGGTCTAGCGCTCATCGTGCTAGGTGTAGGTGGATTGAAGCCAAATATCTCTACGATGGTGGGTGGACTTTACCCTGCTGGAGATGAACGCAGAGATAAAGGCTTTACTATCTTCTATATTGGAATAAACATCGGGGCATTTCTTTCGGCTTTGATCGTCGGCTACATCGGCGAAAACCATGGTTGGCATTACGGATTTGGTCTTGCAGGAATAGGTATGCTACTCGGCCAGGCGGTCTTTATGTGGGGCCAAAAATTCTTGAAAGGAGTGGGAGAATCCACTACAGATCTATCTCCCGTGGAGCTTGAAGCTAGAAATAAGCCTTTGAACAATGTTGAAAGAGACAGAATGAAAGTGATGTTCATTTCGTTCTTGCTGATCATCGTTTTCTGGGGATCGTTTGAACAGGCTGGTGGTCTAATGAACATATACACCGCTCAAAAAACGGATCTCTTTATCGGATTCCTAGATTTCTCCGTTCCAGCTTCGTGGTTTCAATCAGTCAATGCATTTTTTATTATCACACTAGGTGTGCCTATTGCTTCCTTTTGGATCTGGTGGCAGCATAAGGGAAAAGAAGCTTCTTCCCTTTTCAAGATGGGGATTGGAGTGATTATTATGGGTTGGGGGTTTTTATTCATGTCCGCAGCTTCGCTTCAGTTTGAAGCTGATGGGTCATCAGCCATGTACTGGTTAGTACTTGCCTATCTTTTCCATACAGTCGGTGAGCTTTGCGCATCTCCTGTTGCACTTTCATTTATCACTAAGTTAGCTCCACTGAAGTATGCTTCGTTTATGATGGGGGCCTACTTTGCCGCGACTGGTTTGGGAAATAAGGTTGCTGGACTATTGGGAGAATGGTCTCAATCGGCAGGTGAACTGCAAATATTTACGGGAATAGCCATCTTCTGCACTATCATTGGACTTCTTGTTCTAGCCATGTTAAAGCCACTAAAACGTCTTACTCATGGGGCCGAGGATCGACCAGACTCAAACATTTATGAGCAAGAGAAATTTGAATTAGCCGATCAAAAACTTCAAGACTAAACTCGAAAGAACTTAATAAGACCTATACAACCCTTTCTTGAAGATGAGGATATTAAAGTGGAGAAAAAAGGGTATACGCTAGAATTCAGCTAAATACATCCTATGGAAACCACGAACTCAACTGATCAATTTTTCCAATCCAAAGTACTGGGACATCCATCCAGCCTCTTTGTCTTGTTCTTCACAGAGATGTGGGAAAGGTTCTCCTTTTATGGAATGAGAGCTTTACTGGTTCTGTTTTTTACCGCCTCACTCTTTGAAGGCGGATGGGAATGGCCGAGGGAGCATGCCATGGCCTTGTTTGGGTCTTACGTGGGTTTGGTCTATCTATCTACTCTTCTTGGGGGCTACTTGGCTGATAAAAAGATTGGATATCGCTGGGCAGTTTTTATTGGAGCCCTTCTGATGACCATAGGCCATGGATCAATGGCACTCGAATCACCTTTCTTCATATACCTTGGACTTGCGTTTCTTGTTTTTGGAAATGGTTTCTTCAAACCAAACATTACTTCCATCATCTCCGAGATTTACAAGGATAGGGTCGAGAAAAAAGATGGCGCATACACCATATTCTACATGGGTGTAAATGCAGGTGCTTTCTTTGGGATTTTACTTTGCGGATACCTAGGCGAAAAGGTAGGCTGGAGTTATGGGTTCGGCCTTGCAGGGGTTTTCATGTTCTTTGGATTACTCCAGTTTTGGTTTGCCCAGAATATTTTTGGGGACATTGGATTGAAGCCCGTGAAGGCAGATCAGGAAGAAGCTGCCAGGACTGAAACAGATAAAATAGTTCCCTTCACCAAAGTTCAATTGTTCTTCATTTTAGTGATGACCGTTTTAGGTTTGGTTTGGATTATTTTCGAACCGATCAAGATTATCACCGAAGGAGCAATCGATATTTTCGACTTTACATTTCTTGGGTTGTCGGGCAATAACTTCACCATTATTTTAGCCTTGGCACTTTTTATTGGTTTAGTCATCTATCGCCTTACCCAATACTCAAAAGAAACTGGACAAAAGCTGATGGCTGTTGGTTTCTTTGCTTTTCTGACCATCTTTTTCTGGGCTATTTTTGAGCAATCTCCAGGAACGCTCACCATTTTCGCAAGAGATTATACGAACCGGGTTCTGACAGGAAATTCAGGTGCTATTTTCAAAGTGGTTGATACCTTGATGACCCTTGTTCCTTTAGGTGTAGTAACTTGGGTATTGGTATTGCTTTTTAAGCAAACATTTAAAAAATACACAGTCTCAAATGTGATACTTGCGCTGAGCTTTGTGATCATTTGGATTATTTCCATTTGGAAAATTCAGGACCAATACTCCCAAGAAAGCTTGGAGGTTCCCGCTTCTTGGTTCGCCACCTTGAATTCTCTTTTTATAATTTCGCTGGCCCCCCTCTTTTCAAAGTGGTGGGAAAGCAAATACAATCCTTCGGCAAATGCCAAATATGGAATCGGGTTAGCACTTCTAGGTATCGGTATGGCAGTCGTGGCTTTCGGTAGCCGAGATATTGAACCAGGAGTGTCCACTGCCTCGGTGAGTATGATCTGGTTGATTCTGGTTTACTTCTTCCACACCATGGGCGAATTGTGTATTGCTCCTGTAGGTTTGTCTTATGTCAGTAAGTTAGTCCCTGTGCGCATGCTCGCCTTTATGTTCGGTGTATGGAATTTGGCTGTAGCCATCGGGATGAAAGCTGCAGGTAAATTTGGGGAGAGCATTGATCGAGTTGCTGAAGAAGAAGGAATTAGCTATTTCTTTTGGCTCTTAGCCATAGTCTCCTTCGGAGCAGCCCTTGTTTCCATTCTCTTTAAGCCTGCCATAGAAAAACTGATGGGTGGTGTAAGGTGAAAGAAACGGTGAAGCGCAATCTTTTATTTTAAGGCATCATCTTTGATAATACATGAACTTTATAAAAAGATTATTTGGCATGAAAAATTTAATCCTTCTCGCTCTCTTGACTCTTTCTACTTCATCGTTGATTGCTCAAGAGAACAAGCCACATATTGACTGGATCAGTTTTGAAGAAGCTGAAAAAAGAATGGCTGATGAGCCAAGAAAAGTCCTAGTAGATGTCTATACCAAATGGTGTGGACCTTGTAAAATGATGAACAAGACCACTTTTCAAGATTCTACAGTCGTTGAGTACATCAATAAAAACTACTATGCCATCAAGTTTGATGCAGAAGGTCCTGAAACAGTAGATTTCAAGGGCTCTGTATTCAGAAATGAAGATTACAATCCGGATAAAGCAGGTCGAAACAGCACACACGACTTAACCCGAGCGATAGCTCCAGTGAACGGAAGAATAGCCTACCCAACCATTGTTTACATGAATGAGGACTTCCAGATTGTTACACCCGTTCAAGGTTTTCAAAAAACCCCTCAAATAATGCCCATTCTTTCTTTCATTGCCGAAGAGGCTTACAAGACTCAAACCTTTCAAGAATATACTTCCAGCAACTAGAAAAAGTGGGTAATCTGTTTTCAACGAAATTGAATCTAAAAGAGTGTAACCCGGAAAAGAATGCCTCGGTAACGCTGTTTTCACGTATCTTTCGAAACCATTTCTTAATCCATAAAAGACAATCTATAAAATGAGTGATACCGCGAAGATCATCGTTGATAATAAAACGTATGAACTACCTCTAATTCGAGGGACTGAGAATGAAGTAGCTATTGATATTTCCAAATTAAGAGCCCAATCTGGTGGCCTAATTACAATCGATCCAGGTTTTAAAAATACTGGGTCAACCAAATCTGCCATTACGTTTTTGGATGGCGAAAAGGGAATCTTGAGGTATCGCGGTTACCCCATAGAACAGTTAGCGGAAAAATCAGATTTCCTTGAAGTGGCATATCTCCTCATCAATGGGGAATTGCCTACAGGAGATCAAATGAATCAATTTGCTGGAAATGTCACGAAACACACGTTGATTCATGAAGACATGAAGCGATTCTACGAGGCATTCCCATCAAATGCTCACCCAATGGGTATTTTGTCTTCAATGGTATCTTCATTAAGCACATTCTATCCAAATTCGCAAAAGCCAAACCGCTCCAAAGCGGACGTGAACTTAACAATTGAGAGATTAATTGCTAAAATTCCAACTCTTGCGGCTCTGTCTTACAAATCAAATATGGGCCAGCCATATATTTACCCTGATAATAGCCTCAGCTATGTAGAGAACTTCCTTTACATGATGTTTGCTGTTCCCAGCGAGAAGTATGAACAAGACCCAGTTATAGTGGATGCCCTCAACAAGCTTCTTATCCTTCACGCCGATCACGAACAAAATTGCAGCGCCAGCACAGTGCGTATTGTTGGCTCTTCTCAAGCCAGTATTTATTCTTCCATCTCTGCAGGAGTTTCCGCATTGTGGGGCCCATTGCATGGCGGAGCCAATCAGGCAGTTATTGAAATGATCGAGATGATCCAGGCCGATGGTGGGAACCTCCAAAAATGGATTGACAAAGCAAAAGACAAAAACAGTGAATTTCGAATGATGGGATTCGGACACCGTGTTTACAAGAACTTTGATCCTCGAGCGAAAATTATCAAAAAGGCAGCGGATGATGTTTTGGAGAAATTAGGTGTAAACGATCAAGCACTCGAAATCGCCAAGAAACTTGAAGAAGTAGCTCTTAAAGATGAGTACTTCATAGAAAGAGGGCTTTATCCAAATGTTGACTTCTATTCAGGTATTATATACAGAGCCATTGGAATTCCTACTGAAATGTTCACCGTTCTATTTGCAATTGGCCGACTACCAGGGTGGATCGCCCAATGGAAAGAAATGGTGGAAAACAAAGAGCCAATCGGTAGACCTCGTCAAGTATACGTAGGAGCTACTAAAAGAGACTACGTTTCAATTGACAAGAGATAACAGTTTATAACCGCAACTCATATTCTAAACCACTGAGAAATCAGTGGTTTTTCTTTTTCCGGTTTTTATTGCCCAATCAAAGAGGCCAAAGTATATTTGGAGTACACCCAATTACAACCGCCATCATGAAAAAGATACTCGTGCCAACCGATTTTTCCGAGGGAGCATTTAACGCGCTAATTCACGCCATTTATGCTGCCAAACTCTTGGACAATTCCATAGAAATTATTCATGCATATAGCATGCCTGCAGCAGGCACTAATGTGATGGTAGATATCACAGATATTCTCAAAAAGAACGCGGAAGAAGAAATGGAGGGTTTGAAGAAGCGCGTTCAAATCTTAGAAATTGCGCAAAACACAGAAATCACTTACCATACAGCATACGGATCTGTGGTAGATGTAATAAATCGTAAAGCAAACGAGGAGAACGTTAGCGTTGTACTAATGGGGACTCAAGGAGCTAGCGGAATTACTGAAAAATGGTTAGGGAGCAATACGGCCGCTGCAGCGCGTAATATAAATGTGCCGCTCTTGGCCATTCCTGTGGAACGCCCTTACAAGAATATTGAGAGCATTCTCTTCTCAACGGATATGAAAGTAATGGAAGATGCAGGATGCATGGAATTTGTTGCGAAACTAGCAAACATAACCAGAGCTGAAGTCAAATTTCTTCATGTTAGAAAATCTGACGAACAACCCGACGAAGAAGGCTACAAAAATCAAGTCGAGAAGTTTTTTACCGATGTGAACCCAACGTTTTCTTTCACATACAATGAAAATATACCCGAAGGAATTGAAGAAACCATTAAGAAAGAAAACCCTTCTTTACTAGTCGTAGTTCGGCACGACTACGGATTCTTCGAAAGCATTTGGCACAGCTCCGTTAGTCGGCAAATTATCAACAACGCCTCTCTTCCCATTCTAGTTCTAAACGGCTAGAAAGTTCTAAATCATGTATTGACTTAAATAAAGAAAGGAGCCTGGCTGGGCTCCTTTCTTCGGTTAAACATTAAACAAACTAAACATTTAGGCTAAACAGATTTTGACTTGTTCTTTTCGCAACAGAGAGCATTCAAAATCAGAAACCGAAAATACATAAAATTGAGGTAGAGTAAAAGTTGACTTCACCCAATTATTGGAGTAAACGAGGAGCCCTAAATGATCTAGCAGAAAGTACGTTTCAGGGAAAAATAAGAAAGTCTTTCGATGGAAACACTCTCACAAAAGACTTCTCTTTTTTGCCACCCCTTCTAGTGGTGGTCTGTCTGAAACTCTCCTCCTACGAGACTTCCTTGAAGGAAGAGCTTGAAAGCATAAAAAAAGCCGCACTCTCGTGCGGCTTTTATCAAACTTCGGGTGGAAGACGGGACTCGAACCCGCGACTTCCGGCACCACAAACCAGCGCTCTAACCAACTGAGCTACAACCACCATAAGTAATAGGGCGCAAAAGTAAGGATTTTCACCTTCTCAGAGAATCTTAATTCGCTTTTATTCTAGGGAAAGCCCAATCCGCCGATCGTTCTCACCTCAGACAATAGAATCTTTTCCTTAGCAATAAGCTCAAAATACTTCACTCTGGACTCTATCAACTTCGTTTCCCGAGCATTGATCAAAAATAAACTGCTCTCCCCTATTCTGAAAAGCTCGCGCTCGCCATTCAAAAGTATTTGAAACAACTCAACGTTCTGTTCAAAGATGTTAATCTGTTCACGCAGGTTCTGAAGCTTCACGAGACTTGTAGCTAACTTAGCTTCAAGTAGAGCACGCTTGTTCTCAACCTCGCGCTCTACCATATCGATTTTGATTTTGGTCATGCCCACCTTTCCCCTGGCCTCTCTTAAGAAAAGAGGAAATGTGACCTTCGCTCCAAAATTGTAGTTCTCCTGAAAGAAGGCATTGTCTTGAAAAAAGTCATTCGCGGGAGCAGGTAGCACATTTTCTGTCAGGAAATTGTATTTCAATTCAATTTTTGGCCGAAGGTATTCAGCTGCAAGCCTGCGGTCGATTCCTAAAATCTGTCCTTTGAAAAGAAGCTTCAAGAGATCTGGGTGAGTAATATCAATTGAAATCGGCACAAAAATACCATCAGAAGACAAATCTCCCGCCCAAATAGGACGCATAAATGGTGGCAACAAAACAGGATTCCCGTCAGCACTCCAAATGTACGCCGAGGTCAAATTGATCGCCTCCACATAAAAATTTTGAGACTCGCGCAAATTGAATAACCGGGTAAGCACCTGAGTGTATGCCTCGACAGTATCAATAGCGGGAACATCTCCAAGAAAGTAGCTTTCTCTGACACCGAGGTATCTCACATTTGCCAAGTCGAGTGCCTCTTCTGCCACCGAAAGCGATTGCTGGGCAAAAGACCAATTGAAGTATGCCACAGTGGCTTCAAAATACAGCTGATTGGAAATGAGCTGTCGTTGATTTTCGCCTGCCTCAATCCCAATTTGCGCTTGACGCAACGCCGCTCTCCTGTCGTCCATCAATAACCCAGAACCCAACTGTGCCGAGATTCCCGCATTGATCAATCCACTCTGAGGAACGGTAGCTTCAGGGTTAAGGAATGCTCCCTGATTGTCTTCATACCCCGCCTGAACGGAGATACCCATCCAAGTTGGGATTTCAATGCCTGCCTGAAGCGCATCGTAATATTCTGTCTGTTGGAAGTCCTTCGTACGGTAATTCCCATAAAGCAATGGATCAAATCCACCTCTCGACATACGCAACTCACTCCGAGCCAGCTCAATTTCCAAATCGGCAATCTCGGCAACTGGGTGGTTCATGCGCACCCAGTAAATAAACTCCTCATAATCGAGAATAGAGTCCGTAAGCATACCCAGCATTGTGTTTGGAGGCTGAACGTATTCATAGTCGTCCATCTCCACCATCAAGCTGTCGGGCACAGTATTCTGAGCGCTAACTCCGAATCCTCCAAGCAATAAAATCAAGAAGATCAACTCCCTCATTTTCCGCCTTTTGAATTAGAGTTTTGATTCTCTCCGTTCAAGTTCATATAGTAATCGGGTGGGAATCCATTCAATTGACGCCAAAGCTCATACCACAAGGAAACATCCTTAAAGAGTAAAATACCATCTGAACCCGTTCCTACCCTGAGGTCTTCGGGCCATGGTACCTGCTCTTCGTCAGGCGTCACCAATATTCTGTACTTACCATTTGGCGATATAAAATTATCTATAGCGAGAATTTCACCACCGAATGTTCCGTTGCTCAGCTGAGGCCATCCTGAAAAAACAATGGCTGGCCAACCGTCAAACATTAACCTTACATCATTGCCAATGTGCAATAATGGAAAGTCAACAGGATCGATAAACATCTCCACGGCAAAATCATAAGTTGCCGGCATGATACTCACGATCTCCGTACCTTCTTTAATCGTCTCCCCGATCCCTTTCGAAATGGTTTTAGTCACATATCCATCCTGTGGTACCGTAATGAAATAGTTACTTTGCCTTACTACATAATTCGAAAGCTGATTCTCCATCTTGGCAACCTGCGCCTGAGTATCATAGAAAGTGGATAGGGCCGAATTTCGTTCTGACTTTGCCTTACTTAGCTTTTCAGCGTACTCATTGTCAATAGCATCTACTTCAATCTCAGCGTTAATCAACTGATTTTTGGAAGAGAGCAACTTGTTCTCGGCACTGATGTTTTTGGCTTGGGCCTCTTGGACTTTTAGACGCCTGCTTTCCAAATCAGTAAGTGATTTTAATCCCTGCTCAAACAACTCTTCCATCCGATCGAGTCGTTGATTCGCAATTTTATAATCAAGCTGGGCTGCTTGGAAGTCAATACTGTCTGACGTTACCTTCAAGTTGGATTGAATAAGCTTATTCTCAGCCTGCTCCAATTTATTGACTCTAGATTTCGTCAATGCGTCTATTTGATCAGACAGTGCCTCTGCCTTTTCTGTGTAATTCACCGCTGCATTTTGCTTACTGCTAATCTGGGTCTGAGTTCGCTCAATCAGTCGCGGGTCAAAATAACTGTCCTTCACCTCTGAAATTCGAACAATCGTATCCCCAACATTCACAAAATTTCCTTCTCTTACATACCACTTTTCGATCCTTCCGGGAATTACGCTCTGTATGGTTTGCGGACGCTGCTCAGGGTACAATGTAGTAAGCTGACCAGGTGCGCGAACGTTCTGAGTCCATGGCAAAAAGAGAAACGCTATAAAGCCGCCAGTGATGTAAAGAAATATCCGCAACTTTTTAATCGGCTTGTCTCTATCTGAGACCGCCATAAGGCTGGAAAATCCATCCCTATACTTTGACTCGTCAATTCTATTATCTGATAAATTCAGCATAGCCAGAGTTATTAAAATCATCAAAATTTCCTACGAAAGTGATTGTTCCCTTATCCAAGAACATCATTCTATCTGCCTTTTGAATAAACTCGCTTTCGTCGCTAACAGCCAAAACTGTCCATGGTTTGGAAAGCAAATAGTCATAAAATTTCTCCCGTTCCGAATTTGTCATAAAATCAGTTTCCATTTCCATCAAAAGAAGTTTGGGTCGAGAAACCATACTCCTAGCCAGAATTATCTTTTTCGCAAAAGAGCGAGGCATCTTGACTCCTTCTGGAAAAAGAAGTGTGCTGAGACCGTCATCCAGCATGTTGAGGCTATTGATTCCGCTTACTGCGTCCAAAGATTCCATCACCATATCATCAGTCACACCCGATTTTCCAAGCGTTATATTCTCTCGAACAGAACCTTTGAAGATGGTTTCCTGCCAAATGTTGTCACCGATTTGCAACCTCAAATCATCGTGACATAAGGCCGAAAGAGGAACACCATTGTATGTAATTCGACCTTGGTAATCTTCGTAGATACCCGTTAGCAATTGAAGCAAAGTGGTCTTTCCGGATCCAGATGTCCCCGCCAAAACCAATTTTTCTCCTTGGGCAATTTCAAAAGATGCCTTATCGATTATAGACCGCTCCGCTCCAGGATAATGAAACTGAAGATTCTCCACACTAACGGCAAAGGCTTCACAATTTGTCAGAGTCGACGGGTTCTTTGTTTTATTCTCTTCCAGTGGCATGTCTGTGAGTGCGCCCAGTTTTTCGACGGAAGTCAATACGTCGTAAACCGATTCCAAACCAACAATTAGCTTCTCAATAGAGTTCATGATCAAAATGATGATGATCTCTGCAGCCACGAACTGACCTAGACTAATTTGATTGTCAATGAGAAGGATACTTCCCATGACCAAGAGCGCTCCCGTAGTAACCACCTTGAAAGCAATCATCGTTTTGTACTGCGTGATTAATATCCCGAAGTGCTTTCTTCTAAAATAGAGATAGCCCATAATCAGTTTATCCACTTTCACCAAAGGCAAATCAGTAATACCAGCCAATTTAAACGTCCCCATGGTTCTGGCAATTTCCTCGAGCCAATGCGCTACTTCGTATTTATGTGAGGATTCTTTTAATGAGGTGATGACCCCTTGCGGTCCTGTGTAGCGGAAAAGAAGCCACAGCAGGAATATCACAATCAAAGAGAAGAAAAGAAAGAAAGGATGATAAACTGAGATCAATATCAATCCGAAGAAAACTTGTAAAGTAGCTGTTGGGAAATCAACCAAAAGCTTCGCTAAACCTTTTTGCAAATTGATGGTATCAAAGAATTGATTCATCATCTCGGGGGCGTACCGATTCTGAAATGACTCGACTTTAATTTTGGGTATCCTTACAGCC
>Ga0222686_1000411_pt1 | contig 13917 bp, 8 predicted proteins | sample AntAcemetage1159_FD_181400 | JGI IMG/M metagenome (GOLD analysis project Ga0222686, IMG submission 181400) | Saline water microbial communities from Ace Lake, Antarctica - #1159 | ecosystem: Environmental > Aquatic > Non-marine Saline and Alkaline > Saline | place: Antarctica: Ace Lake...
CGCGGATCCTGGAAAACTTCCGGGCGCCCGCCGATCTCGAAGAACTGGGCCCATTGCTCGTCGGAATAGGGGACGAGACCGATATAGCCGTCTTTCGTAGGGTAGGGCTTGCGGTTGGCATTGATCGAGCGCGTGTAGGCGAGACGGCCATTGCCCGGGATGAAGGTCTCTCCGTATAGGTTTTCGACCATGTTGAAGAAGGTGAAGCTCTCCATCATCGGGACCTGGACGAACTGGCCGCGGCCAGTGCGCTCGCGGTGGAACAGGGCGGCGAGCGTCGCATAGGTGGCGAACAGGCCAACCGTCTTGTCGGCGACGAGGGAGGGGGCGTATTCAGGTGCGCCGCCGGAGCGCATGGCGTTGAGCGCGGCAAAGCCGGACGCGCCCTGGATCAGGTCGTCATAGGCCTGCCGGTGTTCGTATTCGCCGCCGGTTCCGAAGCCGGCGCAGTGGACGTAGATGACGCCCGGATTGATCGCCTTGACGGCCTCGTAGCCGAAACCGAGACGATCCATGCCGGCGAGGCGGACATTGTGGAAGAAAACGTCGGCATCCTTGAGCAGGGCGGTCAGGGCGGCCTTGCCTTCGGGCGTCTTCACATCGAGCAATATGGAGCGTTTATTGCGATTCAGGGCCGTATAGATCGGTCCGAGATCGCCGGTGGGCGAGGCGCCGGCATAGCGCATCATGTCGCCCGCCTTGCCTTTCTGGCCCGCCTCGACCTTGACCACATCGGCGCCGAGATCACCGAAAATCAGCGTCGCAAAGGGGCCGAGCACGACCGAACTCATGTCGACAATCTTGATGCCAGAAAGGGGTCCGGAGGGGGTTGGTGCGGTCATGGCAGGGTCTCGCGAGGGGAGTGGCAGGGGGGTGGCAAGGGGGTGGTTGGACCGCAAATTGGCTCAGGGCGCAAGCGCCGTGCGGGCAGCCTCCAGGTGGGCCAGCTTGGCTTCGAACGCGGACCAGTCATCACTCTCGGCAATCGGCGCCCAGAGGGATTCGACATCCTCTATCAGGAGGACAACCGGGAAGGCGGCCTGGAAATAGGGGAGGGCGAGACGGTCGGGATGGGTCGGCGTGCGGGCGGCGAGCGCGTCGCGCACGGGGGTGAAGTCGGCGGCCCCGTACAGCGCGGCCTGGGGCGACGCTTTCATGCGTGCCTCGCTGGCGGCGCCGCCATAGAGATCGAAGAAGGTCTGCGGCCAGGATGCGCCGCTGGTGGTCATCCAGCCATAGAGGCCCTGCAGGAAGGTGAGGTCATTGCGCAGGTCGCCGGAGCCTTCGAGGCCGAGCAGCAGGTGCGTGTGGGCGGCGAAGGCTTTCTGGTAGGCGGCTTCATAGGGCGCAAGGCCCCGGGCGAGATCGTCGGCATCCGCCAGCGGCAGGAGGGCGGAGGCGAGCTGTTGCAGCGCCCAGGCGCCCTGGGTGGGCTGGCGGCCGAACCGGTAGAGGCCGTTCTCGTCGAAATAGGCGGCGGTGAAGTTCGGGTCTGACACGGGCAGGAAGCGCCATGGGCCGAAATCGAACGTCTCGCCAGTCACATTGAAATTGTCGGTATTCATGACGCCGTGGACAAAGCCGGCGGCCATCCACTGGCCGATCATGCTGGCGGTGGCGCGGGTGACATGACCGAGCAGGTTCACCGCCTTGGTGGCCATGTCGGGGGCATAGGCGCCGGGATGGAACTGGGCGACGCAATAATCGACGAGGCGGGCGAGGCCTTCGGTGTCGTCCAGGTAGGCGGCGCGCTGGAAGGTGCCGAACCGGATGTGGCTTTCCGAGAGTCGCACGAGGACGGCGCCGCGCGTCGGGGAGGGTTCGTCATTGCGGTGCAGCTGTTCGCCGGTTTCAACCAGGCTGAAGGCCTTGGACGTATGGACGCCGAGTGTCTCGAGATAGGTCGCGGCGAGAATTTCGCGGACGCCGCCCTTGAGGGTCAGCCGGCCATCGCCCTGGCGTGACCATGGGGTCTGGCCGGAGCCCTTGGTGCCGAGGTCAAGCAGGCGGCCCGCGCGGTCGCGCACCTGCGCGTAGAGAAATCCCCGGCCATCTCCCAACTGGGGATTGTACGTGCCGAACTGGTGGCCGTGATACCGCATGGCCAGTGGCCGGGGCAGGTTGCCCGGCAGCGGATCGAATCGCGCGAAATGGGCCAGCCACCGGGCCTCGTCGATGTCGCCGAGGCCGACCGCGTTTGCCCAGCGACGGTTGCGAAAGCGCAACACTTGTTCAGGAAAGTTGGCCGGCTCTACCGCATCTGCGAAACGATCTGCCAACGCAAGAAAGGGGGCGGGAGGGGGGCTTTCGCGCAACATCCATTCATTTCTGACCTGATTTCAGCGCCTTGCGCAACAGGTTTGCCGCAATGCATGGCAGGAATGCGATATTGCGGTGCAGCATAGATCGGCCCTATCGCCGCGTCAGCATGTAGCTAAGGTTACAGACCAGTGAGGGAAACATCCGGAATCATAATCCGGGGGACATCACAGGTATAAACGGAGGAAACCAAATGAAATTGACCACACGATTGGTGCTGGGGGCGTCTGCCCTTGCGCTTACGACGGCCCTGCCTGCCTTTGCGCAGGAAGCTGCTGAATCTGAACGCAAGCTGACGACGGTCACCGTGACCGGTTCGTTCATCGCGGGCACGCCGGAAGACGCGGCCCTTCCCGTCGACGTGCTGACAGCCGCCGACCTCAAACTCGAAGGCCAGCCTTCGATCACGGAACTGATCCGCAACCTTGGCCCGTCTTCGGGCGTGGATGGCCAGACCAACCAGTTCGCCTCGAACGGCCTTGAAGGCACGTCGAACATAAACCTGCGCGGCCTTGGCGCAGCACGGACGCTTGTGCTGATCAACGGCCATCGCCAGACCTATCACTCCTACTCAATCGGTGAGCAGGCGCAGCTCTTCGTCGACACGAACAATATCCCATCCGTTGCCGTTGGCCGGATCGAAGTGCTGAAAGACGGCGCGGCTGCGCTGTACGGTTCGGACGCCATTGCCGGCGTTGTCAACTTCATCACCAATCAGGATATCGACGGGTTTGAAGTTGGTGGATCGTTCTCCAGCTTTGACGGTTCGGACGGGGACTATGACATTTCCGCCGCCTACGGCTTCCAGGGTTCGAACTTCAACTGGGTCACGTCGGTTGGCTATAACAAGCGGAGCGAAGTCGGCCTGCTCGAAAAAGACTGGGCGATATTGCCTTATGCGGACAATCCGGTCGGCGGTTGGTCTACTATCGGTAATCCGGGCGCCTTTGTTGCCACACCCAATATCGGCATCGGTTCTGCTTTGGGTTCGCCGCTCGCGTTTGCAAATCCGGACGCTGGATGTGCTCAACTTGGCGGTGTCGTCGGCGGTCCTGTTTGCCGATTCCAGTTCACGCAATTCGACAACCTTGTCGAAGAAGAAGAGCGTTTCCAAGTCTTCTCGGAATATAACCGCAACCTTTCCAGCGGCGCGAATCTCCATCTGGAGTTCCTCTACGCCAGCACGGACGTGCCTAGCTGGAAGACGTCACCATCCTATCCGCCTCAGGCGCTATTTGGGCAGGTATTGTCGCCGACCCATCCCGGTCTCCAGCAATTCATCGCTGACAATCCGACATGGGCCGCGCAGACATATACCGACTACAATCCATTGGGAGTTGGCGGGGCGCCAGTGGTTTCGGGCCTTGATCCTGCTTCGACGCCGCTGCTTTTCTTCGGTCGCTCATTCGGGTTCGGTGGCTATCCGGGAACGGGCGGCGCACAGGAAGGCGAGCGCAACTATGAAACGTGGCGTGCAGCGGGATCGCTCAATGGCGACTTCGACAATGGCGTCCACTATGACGGCGCACTGTCGTACTCCACGACTGAAGGTTATCGCCTGACCAACGATACTTACATCACGGGCTTTGCTTCAGCGCTTCAGGGATTTGGTGTTTGTACCGATCCTCTGACCGGATTTGACCCTGCGACTGGGACATCGCCATCTTCTTCAGGATACGCCGGTTCGCTGACGGCTGGTGCGGGAAGCTGTGAATACTATAATCCGTTCTCGAACTCGATTGCGGCTAATGCCATTACTGGTGAGGCCAACCCAGGCTATGTTGCCGGTCTCGAGAATTCTGCAACGCTTGCGGACTGGCTGACGGATGGCAGCGAAACGACAGTGACAACCGACCTTCTCGTGTTTGATGGCGTCCTGTCAGGCCGGAGCAATGTGGAAGCAGCAGGCGGAAACGTCGGTTGGGCTGGCGGTATTCAGGTTCGCCGCGAAAGCTACAAGGTCGAGCCATCTGCCCTGACTGATCTCAACGTGACGCCGGGACCCGGCGGAACGGGCCCCTACTCGTTCCTTGCCGGAACGACATCGGCTGACGAAGACCAGACGATCTTTGCCATCTTCGGTGAATTGCAGATTCCGTTGTTTGAGAATGTCGATCTGCAAGCAGCTGTCCGGTACGAGGATTATGGTGGCGATGTGGGTTCGACCTTTGATCCCAAAGTGGCGGCCAAGTGGACTCTCACGGATAACTTTGCCCTGCGTGGATCAGCCCAGACTTCGTTCCGTGGTCCAACGCTGAACCAGTTGAGCGGTGTCGGCACGACGCTTCAGTACGTCGCTGCGGCCGGTGCCTTCAAAGCCATCGACCAAAACGGCAACCCTGACCTGAAACCGGAATCGGCCTTCAGTTTCAACATTGGCGGCATCTATGAGATGGGCAACTTCTTTGCCTCGCTCGACTATTACAATTTCGACTTCTCCGATCCGATCATCGTTGAAGAGCAATCGAACATTGTGAACGCGGCAGTGGCTGCCCTTGGGACGGCGACCACGAAGGATGATGCCATCCTGAATCGGATCACGTTTGATAATCCGGCTGCGCCAGCAGCCAATCAGATTTCGCGCGTGAACACATTCATCACGAATGGCCCGGACATCAAGACGTCAGGGCTTGACCTGCGCCTGCAAAATAGCTGGGACATGGCCAATGGCGGTGAGTTCGCGGTTGGTGCGGATGCAACCTATATAATCGAGTTCAAGGTTGACCCTTACTTCGTTGAAGGTGTCGGCATTGGCGGGGGCGACTATGTCGGCCAGTTCAACCGCGGGAACTTCAACCGGTCCATGCCGCAATGGAAGGCGAACCTGTTTGCGAACTATGCTCTCGGGGATCACAATTTCCGGGCCGTCATGCGCCACGTTGACAGCTACAAGGACGAACGCGCAGCGGCCGCCCGTGGCGGTGTCGGTGAGAAGATTGACAGCCAGACGACGTTCGACCTGTTCTACAACTGGCAGTCGACGCCGCTGGACATGGATATCGGTCTCTCGGTGGTCAACGTGACGGATGAAGATCCGCCATTTGCAGCCTTCGACCTGAACTATGATCCCTACACGCACAACCCGTTCGGTCGTACGTTCAAGATCAGCTTCACCAAGCGTTTTGGTGGCTCGGGCAACTAGTCCGTCTTCCAGACTGCCAACAATAAAAAGGGCGGCCCCAAGGGCCGCCCTTTCCTTTTGGGGTTGAGGTTCGAAAAGACTAGCGGCTGATCGTGAACTCAAGACCGAGTACGCGGCCCTGCTGGAGCGGCGAGAACGTGCCGGCAGCCGGATGGTTCGCGAACGGCAGATTGACGCCGGTCGAGTAGTTCGTACCACCGGGCGCGAATGCAGCCAGTGTTCCGCCGAACGGCACTTGCGTGTCGCCACCAGCCACCACTTCGTCGAGCAGGTTCTTGCCGAAGAATGACACGGAGACGCCGTCCATTGGCGTGTTCCATGTCAGGTTACCGTCTAACTGGTCAGCAGGGTTGATCCAGCCGAAGTTGTTGTCGGTATAGGCAAACTTGTCGCGGTGCTGGAAGTTCATGCGTGAGACAAGCGAACCGCGTTCGCGCAGGTCGAGATCATAGATGAAGCCGATGCCGTAAGTGGCGTCCGGCACGCGGGGAAGGGCGAGACCGAGGTCTGCTCCGTCCACTACGCCGTCACCCGAGATGTCATAGATAACGTCGGTGTATTCGGCATCGATCACGCCAAGATTGGCCGTGACCAGGAAGGAATCCGTGATCGCGTAACGGCCTTCAAGCTCAAGACCGAGGATTTCGGCGTCGGCGGTGTTGATGATCGTCTGAGCCACGCCGGAGGATGGCGAGGACAAGTTGAGCTCGCGCTGCATGTTCTTGATGTCGTTCAGGAACGCGGCTGCATTGAGCTGGCCGCGGCCATCATTAGTGGTGTGCTTCATGCCGATTTCGAAGCTGTCGACTTCTTCCGCGTCAAAGGCGCGCGATGCGCTTGGCGGGAAGAGGGCTTCGAAAGCTGCCGCGTTGGTGATGCGGAAGTTGTAGCCACCCGAACGGAAACCCTTGGTATAGGTGCCGTAGAATTGGGTGTCGTCGGTGTGGGCATATTGCAGGCCGAGTTTCGGCGTGACCTCGCTCCAGTCTTCCTTGTCGGAGAAGCCGTTTGGCTCGCCCGGCACGAATGGATTGGTGCCTGTCGTCGGGCAGGTGCCGCTAACAACGGAGCAATTCGGGCGAGGGCGGACGTACGTGATGTCTGCGTTCTTTTCCTCATAGCCGTAACGCAGTCCGACGATACCGGTCAGCTTTTCGGTGAGGGCGTAGTCGACCTGGCCAAAGATGCCGTAGACCGTGTGGTCCTGGGCGCCGCCGCCATTGAACTGGGCTGCGGTCACAGTCGGCAAGTTACGCCGCTCGGTATAGGCTATGTCCTGGTTGAAGTAGAACAGGCCGGTCGTGACGTCTGCATTGCCGAACGTTCCCGAATAGCGCAATTCGTTCGAAATCTGGTCCTGTGACAGTTCGGTGTCGGAGTGGAACAGGAACAGCGGCGTTGCATCGATGTCGGCATCCGTCACCGAGTCCACTTTGCGATAGCCGAGGATGTTGGTGATCCGACCGTCACCGAACGCCACATCATAGTCTGTGCGCAAGGTTGCCAGGGTCGACTCGCTGTCGAGCAGGCCCGGATTGTCGATAGCGATATCGAAGGATTCGCGATCATAGAAACCGCGGTTCTGGCCGTTCGGACCGTCGGCGCGGGTCTGGAAATGCTCGACCTTGGCAAGGAAGGTGAGGTCGTCGCTTGCCATCCACTCAAGGCCAGCGCGGACGATCGTTGTCTGGGACTCGCCCAGATTGTCGCCGGTCGCGAGATTCTTGAAATATCCATCGTCGAAATTGTGGTAGATGCCGAACTTGCCGTTCAACTTGTCCTCGACCAGCGGGCCGGAGACGGTGCCCTGCAGGGTCGTGCTCGGGCCGCCGCGGCCGTCATCGACAGGCGTTTCCACAGTGGCGCGGGCCTTGTAGTGGAAATCGTCGGTCGGGTTGCCCGTGTTGATGAGCACGGCGCCGCCGGTCGTGTTGCGTCCGAAGAGCAGGCCCTGTGGGCCGCGCAGGATTTCAACGCTGTCGAGGTCGAACAGGTCGAGCACGACGCCGTTGTTGATGCCGAGATACACGCCATCGACAAACACGCCGACGGTCGGGTCGATCGACGGGATCGACGAGTTGATGCCGAGGCCGCGGATCGAGAAGTTGGCGGTACCCTTGGAAGTGCCGATGTCTTCGAGCGAGACGTTGGGGGAGGAATAGCTCAGGCTCTGGAGGTCGCGGACCTGAAGGGCGTCGAGCGTGTCGGCGTTGAACGCCGTGACGGCCACGGGCACGTCCTGCACGTTCTCGACATTGGCTTTCTTGGTGGCGGTGACGGTGACGGTTCCAAGGACGCGGGCAATGGCGTTTTCACGCTCTGGTGCGGCTTCCTGTTCCTAGGCGATGGCTGCGCTTGTGGCGAACACGAGCGCGGATGCTGACAAAGCCAGCATGCTCTTCAATTTCATTCTGTGTTTCCTCTGGATTATACAAGTCGTCGAAGGCACCCTGAATGCTCTGGGAGGAGGGCGGGTGCTATCGCTCCATATGTCGTAACCGGCTCCTGGAGAAAGCCGTTTCGGACAGGATCGGGTCGTTTGACGGCGACCGTCTCAAAAATGCAACGGAGGGTTAAGCAGGGGTTACCGGATGGCGGCTCAGACCGCGCCCAGCGCCTTGCCCACGACGTGACCGGCATCCCGGATCGCCAGGCGAACCGTGTCGGACAGGGCGGTCATGTTCATGAAGCCGTGAACCATTCCGGGATGCTCGCGCACGGTCACGCGGACGCCGAAACTGGCCATCTTGTCGGCATAGGCGAGGCCCTCATCCTTGAGCGGATCCCAGCCGCACAGGACGAAATGGGCCGGCGGCAGGCCCTTGAAGGCGTCCGGGCCGGCAAACAGGGGCGAGACGCGCACGTCCATGCGCTGGCTCTCGTCGGTGATGTAGCTGTCGCGGAAATATTCGAACAGGTTGGCCGAAATGAAGAAGCCACCCTCCTGGAAGCTCATCTTCTTGGCGCGGATGTCGACAAACTGGACCAGCGGGTAGAGCAGGAGCTGGAAAGCCGGGCGCGGGCCGCCGGTGCGGTTCATTTCCTGCGCCAGATAGGCCGAGAGATTGCCGCCGGCACTGTCGCCGCTGACGGCGAGGCGCTCGGGGTCGAGGCCGAGTTTCGTCGCGTTGGCAACAATCCAGGTCCAGGCGGCGAGGGCGTCCTCATGGGCCGCCGGGAAGGCATGTTCGGGCGCGAGCCGGTAGTCGATGGCGATCACGCGGCAGCGGGCGCCTTCCGCGAGGCGCTTGCAGACCATGTCATGGCTGTCGAGGTCGCCGAGCATGAAGCCGCCGCCATGGAAGAAGACGATGCCGGGTCCGGGCGGCAGGCCGGCGCCGAGCGGCGTGTAGAGGCGGGCCCTGAGCGAACCATCCGCGCCGGCGACCTTCAGGAGCGAGATGTCGGCCATTTCGGGCGCATCGCGCTCGATGGCCCGGCTGGCGACATGGAATTGCTGGCGGAGTTTGTCGGTCGAGTGCTTCCAGTCGAGCTGGGTCAGGTCCGGTATCTGGAACCGGTCCAGGAACTGCCGAAAGGAGTCGTCGAGCGTCATGGCCGCAAGATGGGAGCGAATTCCGGTCTTGTGAAGGCACAAACCAGAGGCCACACTCCGATTCATGAAAACTGTCGATGTCTACTGGTCGTTCCGCTCGCCCTATTCCTATCTGGCGACAAAGCGCCTGCGGGCGTTGCCCGGGAAATGGGATGTCAGGGTGCGCCCGCGCCCGGTCTATCCGATCGCCATCCGCACACCGGAATTCTTTTCGGAGATCCGGCCGCAATGGGTGCCTTACCTGCTGAAGGATGTCGTGCGCCTGGCGCAATTCCTCGACCTGCCCTTCGGGCGCCTGGACCCGGACCCGGTGGTCATGAACATGCAGACGCGGCAGATTTCGCCCGACCAGCCCCATATTCACCGGCTGACACGGCTGGGCATCCTCGCCTGCGAGGCGGGCGATGACGAAGGCTGGGCCTTCATGGACGAGGTCTCGACCCTGATCTGGTCCGGCGGGGCGTGGACGGTCGGCACGGCGCTGGCGGAGGCGGCAGCGCGCGCGAGCTTCGACCTCGCAGAACTTGACCGGCGCGAGCAGGCCGAGACGGCGCGACTTGAAGCCGTGATTGCCGAGAACCAGGCCGCGCAGGACCCGCACCATTGGGGCGTTCCGCTCATGGTGTTCGAGGGTGAGGCGTTTTTCGGCGAGGACCGGCTGGATGTCCTGGAATGGCGCCTCGGCCAGTCAGGCATTGCGCGCCGGGACGCCTAGAACTGGGAGAGGGTGGTTAGGTCAGCGCCGCCGCGTTCCATCTGGTGCACGAGGTCGGCGAAGACACGGCCCTTCGTATCCTGGGGCAGGGTCTTGAGCGCCGAAACAGCCGTTGCGCCGAGATCGCAGGCATTGAGCGAACTGACCAGGTCGCGTGAATCGGCGCCGGCCTGCGCGGCCATCAGCAGCGGCATGACCTGCGGGTCGGACACCATGGACATGACGACGCCCTGCATGGCGGCCTTGTCGGCCTGGGTGACGGCGCCACGGTCGACCGGATGGGCCTCGGCATCCTCAATCGCGACGAGGAGATGCGTCACCAGTTCGAAGCCATAGTCGCGCAGAGGTTCTTCCAGCATTTTGAGTTCCTGGTTCAGCGCGGCCTTGTCGCCGAGGACGGACGGGTCGAGGTCGGCATACCTGCTGCCCAGGCACCAGGTATTTCCGGAGCGGGACGCAGACTTGAGGCGGTCGCGGGTCATCACGAGTATCCTGTCGAGGTGACGCGTATCAGCCCGCGCAAGATCGGCTGCATGGTCCTTCAGCAGGCCTGCAGCGTGGTCGAAGACGATCTCCGCCTGTTCAGCCAGCGGACGCCGGTTGGCTTTGGCGAGGCGCTTGTCGAGACTGGCGGACGCGCCGGGATCAATGTGAGCGAGCGTTTCAAAATAGGTTTTCGCCGGCCTGGACGTCAGGCCCGCCGGGACACGAGCGGGACCCGCGTCCGCTGCGGCGATTATCGTTTTCGCTTCCTGTCCCGCCGCGCCAGGCCTGGACGTGCCGGGAAAGTTCAGTGCAAGGAAAAATGCTCCGCTCATCACTGCAATGGTCGTGATAGCGAATACGGCATTGCTGCGGCGTGCCGGAGGCTTGCCTCCGCGGGCATCAAACGTCATGAGGGAACCCTCCCGAGTGGAAGGAAACCTAGCTGAAAAACCCTGACAAGGCTTTAAGGGGCGGGCCGATCAAAGCTGGACAACACCGTCCGCCGGGGGATTGGCATAGATGCCCTTCACAAGGCCGGCGCGCCGGTCGATCACGAGGCGCTGGTTGACATAGCCCTTGTCCGTGATCTCGCCAGCGTCAATCGAAGGCGCCTCTGTCAGCACAAGGAGGCGCTTGATCCGGCGCGATGATCCCGGTTCGCTGGCATTGAAGGCCTTTGCTTTTTCCGCCACCTGGTTCGTGAAGGCCTGAAGGGCCTTGTCCGGATCATTGTCCGCGGCCTTCACGTATTGCTCCATAATTGCCTGCGATGGCCAGACCATGGCGGACGCGAAATCCTTGTCCTGGCCGGCGATGACCGCGTCGAAAATAAGCGGAGAGCAGGCGGCAACAAAGTCCGGGCGCAAGGTGCCGACGCTGACCCATGTGCCGGACGAAAGTTTGAAATCTTCACCGACCCGGCCATCGAAGACGAGGCCCTTTTCGGGGTGCTCCGCATCGACAAAGGTCACCGCATCGCCGAGGCAGTAAAAGCCTTCTTCGTCGAAGACTTCTGCGTTCTTTGCCGGGCTGTCGAGGTAACCGGGCATGACGGAAGGCCCCTTGACGCGCACTTCCAGCTTGGCGCCGTTCGGGACGAGCTTCAGGGTCATCCCTGGAAGCGGCAAGCCAATCAGGCCAACGCGTTCGGCTTCCCAGTGGACGACGGTGATGCCCTGCGTTTCAGTGGCGCCGTACATGGTGATAATCGGAATCCGGCGGCCGGTGGCCTTGATGGCAAGGGCCTGGAGGCGATCGTAAAGGTCGTCGGACAGGGTTGCCCCGCCATAGCCGATCGAGCGCATATTGCGGAAGAAGGCGTGCAGCAATGTGTCGTCCGCTTCCATCGCGTCGGCCAGCATTGCGAGTGCGATGGGCGCGGTGCCAAAGGAGGACGGCGAACAGTCCCGGATGTTCTCGATCGTCTGTGGGAAGAGGGCAGGGGTGGGCTTGCCGCCATCGATCCAGAACGTGGCGCCGTTCCAGATCGCGCCGTTGAAGTTTACGTTGGAGCCGGAGATATGGTTCCAGGGAAGCCAGTCGAGCACATTGTGGACCTGGTCGGGATTATGCTCGGGATCGCGGGCATCGTCGCGCAAGCCTTCCTGGCCGGCAATCATGGAGCACATGGCGCCCTGCGTGGTCGGAACGGGTTTCGGCAGGCCGGTCGAGCCGGAGGTGAAGAGATACTTGCCGATGGACGAGTCGCTCAGCCTGGCCATTGCATCTGCAACTGCCGATGTAGGGGCGGTTGCGGCGAGCTCGTCATAGTGGCGCACGGTATTCTCGCCGCCGGGGTCAGCCGAGAATATCTGGCAGTCATCGGCGCCGAGCGCAGCAATTGCCTTGCGGAATGGCTTGTATTGCTCAGCGAAAATGATGGCAGGCTTCACCGCGCCGAAGCAATGCTTCAGCTTTTCATGGTCGGTCGACATAAGGGAATAGGGCACCGAGATCGGCGCAGCCGGCGCACCGATCTTCTGGGCGGCGAGGATGACCATGGCAGAGCGGGTGGTATTGCCCGACAGGATCATGACCGGCGCGTCCGGCCCGGCGCCCAGATCGAGAAAGGCCTGCGCGAGGCTGTCGGTGATTGCCTTGGCTTCGCCGTATGTGAGCGTATTCCATTCATCGGTCTGGGTGTCCCGCTCCCGGAGGAAGGGCCGGTCGGGATGTTGGGCGGCGTGCTCGTCCAGGCAATGCGGGATGGTTGTCGGGCGTGCGCCAGGGGCCTGGCGTGGGGTGAGATAGATCGCGCCGTCGTCCGAGCGGGTCATGTGAATGTCCGGCGCCTTCATCGGCAACAGGCGAAATTGCGGCAGGCTTTGACCTTCGGCCATGGCTGCTTACTCCCTTGGGTCTGATTATCCGGTTTTCTCCAGTGTATTTGAAATGCCGGTCTTTGCCATACATGAACGTGAAATCAGGCGTCCGAACGCTGACTTGACGTGGAGGCAGGCGGGTCTGGATGGCTTGTCGCCGCAACGGAAATACCTATCAATCCTGATAGGGAGCATGGCGCGAATCGACCGGCTCAGGCTTCAGCTTTCACCGCATCGACGACCAGCAGGAGGGCCTGTTTCATCAGGCCCGCTTCAAGCGCTTCGGCCATCACGCGGATCAGGGGCTCGGTGCCGGATTTTCGCACGACCATGCGGCCCTGCGTGCCCATCAGCGATTCCGCCTCGGCCAGCGCGGCTTTCACGCGGGCGCTGTCCATTGGATTGGCGCCAGAATAGCGGATGTTGACGAGTTCCTGAGGTGCCGGTTCGAAGACGCGGGCAAGCGTCGACATCTTCTGGCCGCTCTCGGCTAGAACGGAGAGCACGTGCAGCCCGGCGAGCAGCCCGTCCCCGGTGGTCGACACATCCGACAAGATGATGTGGCCTGACGGCTCGCCACCGAAATTGAACCCGTGGGTCCGCATATGCTCGCCCACATAGCGGTCGCCGACACGCGTGCGCGCCAGCGTCAGGCCAAGTGACTGGAGATGCCGGTCGAGGCCCATGTTCGACATGACTGTGGACACGATACCCCCTCCCTTGAGGCGACCCGTTGCATGCAGTTCGCGGGCGATCAGCGCCATGATCTGGTCGCCGTCGATTTCGGCGCCGGTTTCATCCACGACGATGACCCGGTCGGCATCGCCGTCGAGGGCAAGCCCGATATCTGCGCCGCAATTCAGCACGGCGGCTTTTAGTGCGGCAGTGTCAGTCGATCCGTACCCGGCATTGATATTGACCCCGTCGGGACCAGCGCCGATGACGGTCAGCTCGGCGCCACAATGCAGCAGGGCTTCCGGGGCGGTTTCAAAGCCGGCCCCATGGGCGCAATCGAGCACGACCTTCATGCCCTTGATCTTGCTGTCCGCACTGATCGTTGCGAGGCAGCTGCGAACATAGTCGTCGCCGACGCCGACCATGCGTTGCGGCGTAGCAATCGTCTCTGGCGGCGCAAAGCTCTCCTGGAATGCGGCTGCCATGGCGACTTCGAGCGCCTCTTCGGTCGGGTCGTCGAATTTCAGGCCCTCGGGGCTGAACAGTTTGATGCCATTGTCTTCGTACTTGTTGTGGGAGGCTGAGACCATCAGCCCGAAACGGGCGGATGAATCGCGCGTGGTCATGGCGACGGCGGGCGTGGGCACGATGCCGGCGAGCTGGGGGGTGAGGCCCATGCTGGTCAGGCCTGCCACGAGGGCTG
>Ga0222686_1000434_pt1 | contig 13217 bp, 8 predicted proteins | sample AntAcemetage1159_FD_181400 | JGI IMG/M metagenome (GOLD analysis project Ga0222686, IMG submission 181400) | Saline water microbial communities from Ace Lake, Antarctica - #1159 | ecosystem: Environmental > Aquatic > Non-marine Saline and Alkaline > Saline | place: Antarctica: Ace Lake...
AAAGCCACACCAGACGAGGCATATGGAAACGAAATGGACATAAGAAAAGCGGCCTGATCAACAACCCGGATATACCTTAGCAAGGCCGGAAATCTGTGCAGGAAAACAGGACCAGCTCAATCACGGGTCGACAATCCTGCGGCGTAGAGACCGATAATCTTGTCGTTCATCCCGTCGATCCGGGTCTGGCCCTTCCTAATCAACTCCGGCTCAAAACTGCCGTCCCGATCGCGCGGCACGTCAATCGGCAAGGCCCCAACATTGCCCTTCACCGTCTTGCGCATGCTGCCATTGCGGCGATTGCCTTGGTGGCTGGTCGGGTCCGCACCCGGCTCGTAGCCAAGGTGCTCGGTCAGCTCCGCGCCCAGCATTCGCTCCATCAGGCGAACCTTCAGTTCTTTCATCAGACCCTTGTCGCCCAGCAGATCGTTTGCGTTCTCAACGCCGCTCAGCAGCGCGTCTAATACTTCCTTCGAAATCGTCATTGTCTTCATGCTCCTGCGCTAATGAAGCATGGACCGAATTACTCATACACAGAAGATCGGACACTCTCTGGAAGGACAATGTTTTCGTCGAGCGTCTGTGGCGGTCGATCAAATACGAGGAGATCTACCTCCGGGCCTATGCCAGCGTTCCGGAAGCCCGCGCGGGGATCGGCCAGTATCTTTCTTTTTATAACGCAAAGCGACCACACTCATCGCTTGACCGGCAAACACCGGATCAGGCCTACTTCAACGCGCTGCAATCAATCCCGGTTGCGGCATAACCCGAAGGGCACAAATCCACTTAGCAAGTAACCGGAATCTATTCAGACAAACCGAGCCACCTCTCTGGGTCATAAACAATATCATTTCACAGAGACGATAATCTTGCCGTATTTTGTCCCACTTACTAAATACTGGTATGCCTCTGCAGACTTTTCAAAGGGGAAGACACGGTCAATGACGGGGCGTTTTATCTTTCCGGCCCCTATGGCGGCCAGGACAAAATCGCGTCCGCGTTCCAGTGCGCCTGGTTTGCGCAACTCATTAATGAGCGAAAACCCATAAAGACCCGCCCCCCGATGGGCAAGGGTTAGAGCGGGTAATGATACATCTTCGTTTGATAATATGCCATAAATATAGAGAATCCCCTGCGGTGCCAAAGTTGAAGCATACGTGTTCACATGAGGTCCGCCAATGGAATCGCAGACAAGTCTCACGCCTTCACCTCCGGTAATTTCGTTCACTTTTTCAATTGTGTCGGTGCCATATGTTTCAATGACGTGATCAGCCCCAAGCTGTGTCAGAAACTCCCTTTTTCTTTCCGGCGATCGAGTCGTTGCAATGACCCTTGCCCCCAAAAGCTTAGCCATCTGAATCGCACCTATGCCCGATCCTCCGGTAGCCGCCGTGATCATCACCCAGTCTCCTGGTTTGATCGGGAAAAGCTCCACCATTGGATAATATGCCGTGAGGGTTTGCATCCAGAGATGAGCAGCTTCCTGCGCGCTGTAGCCAGCAGGCCGTTTTGTTAGAAACCTTTCCTGCGCCAGCGCGTGAGTCCCCGCATTGGAATAAGGCCCATCCACATTTGGCATGCAGGTGACTTTGTCTCCTTCCCGAAATTTTTTTACATTTTTGCCGACAGCGATAACTGTGCCGGTGCCCTCATAACCCAGTCGGATAGGCAGATCCTGAACGACATAATGATTCCCTTGGATCAACAAGATGTCCGCCTGGTTTAATCCAAAAGCTTCAACCTCATACAAGACCTCATTGGCACCAACAGCGGGAATAGGCATCTCCCGGATGGTAAAGGCCATTTCACTTCCTACCTTGTCGTAGACCACCACTTGCATGCTCATATTCGCCCTCACTCACTTTTGCTGTCTTAAAGTACCCGAACGTGTTGTTGTCTCATTCGCGAGACCTAGGCCCTCCCCCTGCGCCTCAAGGGGGGACCTGGCACCGCGACTTACCGACGATCGTTCCTTTGAAAAAACCCAGTCCTCCATTCCAAAATCCAAAAAGTGACTGATGCGACCAACAGGGAGTCGATCGCTGGAAGAGTCGTCAGGACGAGCTTATCTATACTGGACAGCCAACCGACAAAACTGCCCGCGCACCATGCGAATAGGGCAGGAGCGCTGACCTTTGGGCGGGGCGGGCGATTGTCGGGGCGCCACAGGCCCAAATAATTTCCAGTTGCATCGACTATGTAGATTCCAGCAATTGGGGGAATCGCAAAACTGAGAAGGACCAGATACCCAACGAGATTGCTTGCGATACCAAATATTGCCAAGAGTCCTCCGAGGACACCTGCAGCAATTGTGACCTTCCAGCGCGAGATACCCTTGAACTCGACAGACATCGCCAGAGACGCTGAGTACAGATTGCTGGCATTTGTCGTCCAGGTTGCGATAACAAGAAGAAATAAGGCTGGAATACCCGCTCCGAGAGCAAACAGAAGGGCCACCAGATCTGACTGGCCTGTTGCTCGCGCCGGAATAATGGAGGCAATTAGAACGATCGGAAATCCGACACCAAGGCTCAAGACGCCTGCGATAGCCCCGTGCATTGGCGAACGCGCATATCGGCAATAATCCGGGAACAGAACCACACCGACGATGAAGCTGCCGATGACCATTGAAACCGCATCGCCGAAGGCTATCGGAACGTGATCCGTTTTTAGCGGCATGCTCGCACCACCCAACTGCAAACCATAGTAAGCTAACCCTGCAAGCAGCAGGCAAAGTAGCGGTACAGCGATCAAGGCAAGCAGGTCGAGCGACTTAAAGCCGAATATCGACGTGGCGATCATCAGCACAACGCCCAGAGTGGTAAAAACCTCGGATCCAATACCGGGAGCGCCGTATGCGGCAGCCGCCTTCGACATAGCATCTCCAAACACAGACGCCGAAATCCCGAACCAACCTAAAATCGTCATGATAAGGATGACGTTCACAATCTTGGCACCAGTCACACCGAACGTGCGCTCGACGAGCATGTAAGTCGAAACTCGCTGTGACGCGCCGATTGCACCGGTAATGGCTGACAATATGGCGAGCACAATACCACCCAGGAGCACGGCAAGTACCGAGATGCCAAACGCCATGCGGTTGCCGAGTTCCGCCCCGGTCAGCATCAACGGCAATCCGATTGCAATCCCAACAATGATGAATGCAATGCGCCAGCCAGGCACCCGGTCTTCCTCCGGAACCTCTTTCAACTCATTGTCGTCAAGCATCTCTTCCAAATTCATTCCCGGATTCCTTGTACTTGGCTCATGGCGCCGCGAATATCGGGTTGGTATCCCGCGCGCTTTTATAAATCTTCTTAAGCGTTCAGCATCTATCGCCACCCTGCAGCGGCGAACGAAAACCCGCCTGCTACCAAAACAGGCTCAGCCGGCCCGGTTGCCTGAACTCATAGCCCTCGGGCGGAAGCGTCGATACAAGGTCGACGCGGCAGCCGGGAAGTCGCGCAATCAGCCGAGAGAGCGCGATTCTTGCTTCAGTGCGTGCCAATTGCAGCCCGAGACAAGTGTGCGGCCCTGTTGCGAAAGCGATATGCCGCGAAAGATCGGCGCGGTCGATATCGAACGCATCGGGATTGGCGAAAACGCTCTCATCTCGATTGGCGCTTCCAATCATGCAGTTAACGAGATCGCCTTCCTTGAGAAGGACGCCATGTAGCGTCATTTCCTTACTCACACAGCGTGTCACAGCCTGCACCGGCGACAACCACCGCACGGTCTCTTCAAGTGCAACAGGAATGAGCGCAGGGTCGGACTTCACACGCGCGAAGGCCTCAGGATGCAACGCAAGCGAATAAAGTGCATTCAGCACAAGTGCCTCAACTGTCGAAATGCCGCCAAAGAAGATGATCAGTGCATTGCGCAGGATTTCATCGTCGGTGAGACGGCGCTCCGGCACTTCGTTCACCAATGCAGCGAGCAAGTTCGTCTCCTCGGCGTTGCCCTTATACGTCTCAAGGCGCATTTGCAGGTGTGCCTTGAATTCCTCCACGAAGGTTTTGCCACGCGTACGCACGGCTGGGTCCCATGCATAGTTCCCCAGCGACTTTTCGAACCCATCATACCATTTCCGCAGGAGCGGCTCGTCTTCCTTGGGCAATCCGAAAACAGTCAGCATGACCTGGACAGGAAGCCGGCTTGCGAAAGCGCTGCGGATTTCGACGCGTCCATCAGCTTCGAATCCGTCGATCAACCCATCGACAATCCCCGTGATCTTCGCTTCGAGCCGTTCGCGAATAAGCTTGGGCGTGAACGGCGCCCGGGCGGCAAGGCGATAACGCGTGTGCTCATCGCCATCGACCGTCATCATGTGCCGACCGAACGTGTCATAGACCAGCATGCTCTCGGCACCGACACCGTAGCTCACGTCATCACGCAAGACTGCTGAAACATCGGCATGGCGCACTATGTAATACATGCCAAACTTGGCCACGCGCGAGACCGGCTCACGCTCGCGCATGAGCGCCAGGATTGGATAAGGGTCTCTGCTCAATTGAACGGGATCAACCGATTCTCCGATAGCAAATATTCCCATGTCGCTCACTCTTGTACCCTCCGCTCGCCAGTCATCCGGCAATACGATGTACCCCCGGGGGGGGGCTGTCTAATAACGATGATCAGATCACTCCTTACTGCCCCCACTCCCCGACTTCAGGCGAAGAAGCCTGATACGACGACAGCAAGAAATAGGCGCAGGATTTAATCGCCGTCCACATGCGACCAATTAAGTTTCCTGCGACTATCCCAGTGTTTTAGAAATCGAACGTGAGCTCCACGCCAACCTGTCGAGGATCTGTATAGTCCCGTATAAAGAAGGCTCCAAGAAAACCTGGATCGAGCGCGGTCTGCTCGTCGGTCAGATTCTTGGCGAAACCGACAAGCTTCCAATGGTCGCTCTGCACACCAAGACGCAAGTCAATAAGATTTGCAGCGTCGATATTATAGCGGATACCGGCGCCATCTAAAGAGAAGTGCTCTCCCTGGTATCTCCAGTCAGCGCGACTGATCAGATCAAGGCCGTTGTTAAGCGGATAAGTGTATTGACCGCCCAGGTTTGCCGTCCATTTGGGTGTTACAGGAACCTCGCCCCCATCAGAACGCTCTGCGTTGAGATATCCGAAGCTACCGTTGAATTGAAAGGATTCAGCAAGATCCCAATTGAAATCCATTTCAACACCCTTGATTTCCGTATCAGGTATGTTTGCTGTCTGACGGAAGGGGGGGCTTGCAATAATACTTGTAACTTGCTGGTTAGAATAATCGATATAGAAAGCAGAGCCGTTTAGATTGAGGGCGCCATCGGCCAGCGCGCCGCGGAATCCTATCTCGAAATTATCCGTGCTTTCTGCCTGTGTGAGATTACCGGTATTGAAGAATCCAAATCTGAATCCTCTTGCATAAGTCGCGTAAAGTTTCAGGTCGTCATTCAAGTCATACGCAAGCGTGACTTTAGGCTGGAAGGCTGAGTCTTTTGCCGACAGTTCATTTACTGCGTCGCCGTTCTTATTAAGCTGCGAAACAATGGCGCCCGAAGCACCATCTCGCTGGACAGTGGAAAACTCGTTTTCATCATATCTAGCTGAAAGGGTCAGTTCGAAACGATCTGTAAGGTCATATTGCAGCTGACCGAATACGCCCCAAATTTCATCTTCCTTGTCGTCAACACGGTTCAGCAGATAAAGCGGCGTATCGCCCTGTGGGCCCAACAAGAATCCGACGCTCAGCCCTTGCTCAGCTTGACGATTGACGAATTCAGTTCCGACCAGCCAGCGCAGGCGTTGATCCGAGTTTGAAACTAGCCTGATATCTTGCGTGAAGACCTCGAAATTATCTATGAGATTCTGCAATTGATCGAATGGCGTCGTGAACGCCAGCGGATCGGTTACCGGCAGTGCGTTCGGGCCAAAAATCGGCCCAAACAATCCGCTGACAGGAGCATCGCCCAAAGCAGGTTGGGCAGTCCACGATACAGTACCGAAAAGATCTTGATCGAGATCCAGTTTGCCAGTTGTCGACGACAGCGTGCCGAACGGAAGTTCCCAATCGATTTTGGCAGACAGATCAACGAACTTCCGGTTTTCGACGCCAAGTATCCCGCGCGACGGCAACAGGCTGTCACTGAATGAATTGACCTGATCGATCGATTCAAAGCGCGATTGTGTTACTGCACCGGCTTCAATGTCAGAGTACGATCCTCGCAAATCAATGCTCAACGTATCTGTTGGTGTATATATTAGTCGTCCACGGATTGTTGACTGCTTCTCGAAATCGATTTCGTCGCCTTGAACTGTTTTCGTCAAACCATCTTTATCGCGAACATATCCGCTAAGGCGGAAGAGCAGCTTGTCTTCAACAATTGGCCCAGAAATTGACCCTTTGAGAATCTTGTCACCACCTTCTGCAAGAGAACCAACGACTTGACCAGAAAACTCATTTGTCGGCTTCTTGGTAATAACATTGATCGCGCCGGCAATTGCGCCTGCCCCGTATAAACCACCTTGTGGTCCTTTGAGAACCTCGATGCGCTCAACATCGAACAGGGCGCCCTGGTTAATCGCATCCAGTGTCGCCGATTTCACACCATCAACAGAATACGTGATTGGTGCCCAGCCCTGCTGACCCGTCGAGATGCCCCGAATTGTAAAAAAGGTCGCACCCGCTCTGAAGGTTTCGCGAACGAAAAAGTTCGAGGTTTGGTTAACAACACCTTCGATATCAATAATTCCGCGCGCTTCAAGCGCAGCGCTGTCCAAGACGATAATGGATTCTGGAATATCCTGTAGCGATTCTACCCGGCCCCGAGCAGTTACAACTACCGTTGCAAGCACCGCTTCCTTTTCAACCGCGGGCTCGTCTATTTCCTGCGCCAGTATCGGTTGACCAAATGCGGACATCGCGAGCGCGCAAAGACTTACCCCTCCAACCTTAACTCTCATACCTTTTACGAACATAGTCATTTCCTCCTGTTTTTCATGTGTTTTAGAGACTCTCGATAGGCAGGTACTCATACTCAAGACCGAAGCATTGAGGCTTGATGACACTCAGGGCCTGCGGCGTTCGCAGCGCAGCTGGCGCTGCGGCCGCAATGACTTTCACGCGGTGTCCGTACCTCAACGTCTCAACCGTGATCGGCTCAGCCGTCTCGCGATCTACTATAATGATGAGGTCGGGTACGCTCGCGCGCACCGCGCCATCTTGGATTGCGATGAGATATTCATTCTGGAACTGTATATTTAACGAGGCCCCCGAACCCGTGAGCGCTTCGATCTGGCAGTGGCCAATCGCAAATCCTCGGGCAGTCTCGCGACGTAGATCAACGATTTTTCCGTCAAACAGTTCGCGCGCATATCCGTAAATATCGGATCCATTCAACCGGTTAACCAAGGCGCCTATCGCATCTCCTTGTTCGCGGCCCTGCCGGATGGCACGGCCGATTTCTAGCGCTTCGGTCAAAGTATTTGGGATGGTCGCGCGTTTGGCCTGAGCCCCCGACATTGGGTATCCGGCAACGATGCAGCTCAACCCCATCTGCATGGCAATTGCACGAACGAATTCCTCGGCTCGTTTTGCTGTACCAGTTTCAACAATGGTTGAGTTTCCATGCTCATCCACAACAACGAATGGGGTGGCTGAGACACCTTCAAAATTCATCGTGACCATCTGAATCTCAGGGAAGGCGCGACCCATGCCATCTGCATTCAGCAAGGGCAGACCAAGACGCGCTGCAGCCACTATAGGGATGGTAGAGTTTACGCCGCCAATCTCCGCAGGCATAAGCGCATCAATACGACGGCCCAACCGCTCTGACAGTTTGGTGACCACCAGATCGATATCGTGACCAGAAGCCGCCTTTTCGCTCAGAACTGTGGGTGCACCGAGCATTCCAATGAATGCCACCTGTGCATTGTCATCGATCTCATCCAACTCAATGATTTGTGGGTGTCCGTATTCACGAATAGCCGCCTGAACCATCAGTCTTCCAATATACGGATCGCCACCACCTCCTGTTCCCAGAATAGCGGCACCACGGACGAAATCATGCAAATCCTCCTCGCGAGAGAGAAAGCCATTCTGGCTGTTTATTGTCTTGGACCGATGACCTAACAGAACCATGCTATTTCCCTCCCGCTATGCTCAATTCACCGATTACTTTGACGCGCAGTCGCACAGCCCCTCCGGGCATGTATGCGAGCGGCAATTCTTCGATATCAGCAACTTCAAGCGTCGTTTCGATAGCTCCGGCTTCGACAGCCTGAACCCTTGCCTGCATTGTAGCCTCCGCGATGGCGCCATCGCGCCCAACGGTCTCATAGGAATAAACCTTGTCGACTTCACCACTGACTAGAACGATTGATGCTCCCATGGCATTGGCAACACCCGCATGTTCGCTGCGATACACGGACGATACACCTCGAAGATCGCGATTGATCAAAACACTGCCACCCCCCACAAGTATGAGCGGAACGTCCTCACGACTTGTTTTCATTCGGTCGATGCCCTCTTCGACCATGGCATGAATTTTTGCGACTGCGGCGCTCACCTGACCCGGATGTAGATGTGAGACCTTTGATTCGTCGCCGATATCAGCATACCCAGCGGCCACCGCGATATCGGTCGCCGTCAGCGTGTCTCCGCCAAAGACATGCGCTCGACTGGTAATTTCATAACCGACAGATTGGGGACCAATGATGGCCTCATTGCCCTCGAATCGAACGAAACTTCCGCCGCCCAGACCCAGAGCCAAAATATCGGGCATCCTGAAATTGGTTCTCACGCCACCGATGTCGACCATCAGAGATGACTCGCGCGGGAATCCACCTGTCAGCACCCCAATGTCCGTCGTTGTGCCCCCGATATCAGCAACAATCGCATCTTTCAGACCAGACAGATACGCCGCTCCCCTCATGCTGTTTGTCGGACCGGATGCAAAAGTGAGAACAGGATATTTTTCCACGAATTCAGCATTCATCAGCGTGCCATCATTCTGGGAGATAAAGAATGGCGCGGTGATTCCAAGTTGTTGCAAGGCTGACCTGAAACCCTCGACCGTTTTGCGGGCAAGTGTGGCCAGGCTAGCATTCATAATGGCCGCATTCTCGCGCTCCAGAAGACCGATCCGACCGATATCCGACGACAATGTTACCGTGCTGGCGGGGTGGTTGTGCGTAATCAGCTCAAGCGTACGCCTCTCCATAGTGTCGTTTACCGGCGCGAAGATGCCCGTGACCGCAATCGACGTAATACCAAGATCCCTAAACCGTCGCGCCGCGGCGATCACCGCCTCTTCATCGAGCTCAGAATTAATGCGACCATCATACTGATAGCCTCCGCGGATCATGATGTGTTCCAGACCGACAACAGACGCCAGGTCCTCAGGCCAATCGACAAGAGTTGGCAATGCCGCGCTCGCTGGAAGCGCGATGCGCAAGGAACCGACCCGGTCCAAATGCCTGCGCTGCACGAAGGCATTCGTGAAATGCGTGGTTCCGATGCTGACAAGGTTGATATCGCCCGCCACCACACCAGCACACGAGATGACAGTGCTGATCGCACTCACGATACCGTCACCAACATTCGCTGTGGTAGGCGTCTTGACGGATGCCAGTATAGACGCGCCATCCATCAGCACGGCATCTGTGTTTGTTCCACCAACATCGACACCTATACGCATGACGTGTGCTTTTCCCTCTTCTGATGAAAAAGGTTAGAATGGGTATGCAGGTCACAAAACCCCCGCCCGGGTAGGCCCGGATGCAAAACCGGGTAGGTTCCTGGAGAATTCCGGGCACCTCGCACGACATGTTGTGATCAGATTACATTCTCACGCAGGCAAACATTGATCGCCTCAAAACGCGTCGAAACATTCAGCTTCTGAAAAATGTTTTTAAGGTGAAACTTCACCGTGTTCTGCGAGATCCTGAGAACTTCGGCGATCTCCCTGTTTGAGCGACCTGACAGGACGCTACGCATAATATCCGTCTCACGGGGACTAAGTACGGTTTCAACGGCGTCCTTGCTGGTGAGACCGGCTTCAATCTCAACGACAAGTTCGGCGAGGAAACGGTCTCTCAAACGATAGGTGCCGACCCGGGTGGTCGCCGAAAAAATATCATTGATCAGTCCTGCTGCCGCCTGCCCCTCATCAATGATGATGCGCTTGAAATCCTCGAACAAAGCAAGCGACAGAACTGTCTCAAATAATGCGGATGCCTGGTCTTTCGTCCCCGCCTGGCGATGAGCAATTGCCTCCAGGAGCGTGAGTTTCATGAATGCCCGAACCAGTTTCCTTTTTCGGGCGATCCCTGCATATGACCGGAAATGGGCAATCGCGGCTTCGCATTCTCCTGCAGAAAGTAGTTCGCGACCTGCAGCGCAGATCACCGGCAATTCAGTCAGCGCAAAGCTTGCACCAGACGGCCCGGGTATTGTCCTTACCAGCTCAGTGGAGCCTGAGGCTGTTCCCTTCTGAAGTCGCAACTCGCAGATGGTATTATCTACAAATTCTGTAACCCGCAGAAGCTGCCGATCCGTCGCGACATGTTCAGCACGCCGCCGGATAGCCTCAACCTTGTCCCAATCTTTTTCGTTCGCAGCGACTGCCAGCTCGGTTGCATAGGCGGCAATATAGACTTCGGCCCACGCATCACATTGTTCGATGATCGGGACCGCGATACTGAGAAAGCGCTTTGACTGGGAAAGATCATTTGTCTGATACGCAAAGAGAGCAGCAAACACAGCCCCAATGGCAAACAATTCCGAGCCTTCTCCATGATGGGATTCGGCAAGATCGAGGCCCTGCTTCAAGGTAGCCAGCGCGTCTCTCAGCCGACCCAGTTCATACAAGGCCTGCGCCTGATGGAAATACAGAAAGACTTCCCCATATAGCCCATTCAGTTGGCGAAAATGCTGGATCGATGCGTCCCCTTCCCTGATTGTCGCATCGAAATCACAAGTGATAATATGCAAGCCACATAGAAGACTAAGGCGTGTCGCTTGCAGGAAATGGTCATCTCTTCGGACTACAAATTCAAGCTCTTCAAGACACAAAATTGTTTCCGGAACCTTACAGCCATAGTCGAAGTAAACCGTCATAAGGCCATCAAAGATTTTTAGGGCGTTCGCAAAAGCCGAATCACCTTTGGTGGCATGCTGATACATAGCCACAAACTTCTCATAGGCTTCGCGCGCTCTGGCCCATTCACCCTCCTTCACTTTGATGTAGATATCCGCTAGCCAGACCTTGGGATAGCGCTGCAATGTGCCTTCCGGTATGACGCGCAGCGCCTTGATGACGCTTGCAATATCGCCAATGACAGCTTGCCGCCACCCCCCGAGGGCCTCGAGTGTCTGCGCCACCTGATCTGAATCTTCCGAGAGCAAAGCGTAATAAATCGCTTCGGCTTCGGCCCCGTTCCTGAGGCACCAGGCTGAAGCGCGGCTATGTATCTCTTTCAAATCGAAGCCAGGCTGGCGGCGGGCGCGCTCGACCAGAAACTCCGCAAACAGACTATGATATCGATACCATTGGCGCTCCGCATCCAAGCTGGCGACAAATACGTCATTTCGTTCAAGTTCTTCAAGCAAGACCCAGGACGTGGTCGTGCCACATACCGCATCGGCAAGATCTCCATTCACGCGTTGAAGAGAAGCCGTTCTCAACAGAAGGTGTTGCTGCGAATCCGCAAGAGAGTTGAAGACGCGTTCCATAAAATAGTCGGAAAGAACACTGCTGCGACCTGAGGCCTTCGAGACCGCATCCTGTATCGCCGCACCATCGCGGATGAGGGCCCGGATCGCCTGCAAGCTGATTGGCCAGCCCTCAGTCTTAACAGCAATGTCTTCAAAAACGCTCCGGTATCCAGTGTCTTCTAGCAAGTCGCCAAGATAGATTTGAATTTCATCAGTCGTGAACTGAAGATCCTTACGCGTGATCTCGAGACAGCGGTCCTGGCGACGCAGTTCTGACAGTCCCAGCGTTGAAGGCAGAGATCGCGATGACAGCACGAGTCTGCAGCCAGGCATCTCTTCCAGTATGCGCTGGACGATCACACCAATATGCGGGGTTTCTGCAAGATAAAAATCATCCAGGAAAATAAAATCAGGATAGGATTTCCTCGATAGCGTCTTCAAGACTGCGCTAAAAAGGGCGTTGGGCGACTGATGGGAAAGGACCTGGGGGTCATGCGGCAATTCATATTCGATCGAGCAGTTTGCTTCTCGAAACGCGGCGACAAGATAGCAGATGAAGGTTGGAGGATCGGCATCTTTTTCATCAAGTGAAACCCATACAGATTTGAAACCCGATCTGAGCAGCTTGTCATGCCACAGAGCAAGCATCGACGTTTTGCCATAACCAGCAGGCGCATGTAGCAAAACAGTTTGTTCAGTGCTGTTCTTCACCGCGTCCAAAACGCCCTCTCGGCGCATAAGGCGATCTAGAGGAACGTTTGGCCGTAACTTCTCAGCTTTAATCCAGTCTGGTCTGTCCATCATGGACCCACCCTACATAGGGTAGGCCCATTTGCCTAGCATCAGGATAGAGATTTTCGGGTAGTGTTTTAGATGCGCTTGTAATCATCCCCGATATTAAGGGGCTTGATGTCCGTCGGCAGGTAATTTGAGACAGCGAGTGGTCTGACTTAGAAGACTCCCGGCTTATCTGAGTTTAAGTTAAGCAGCGGATTGAGCGTGCTGCAAGCGCCGTAATTTCATCGTTCTCCTTTTCGTCTTTTCCCGCTCGAGCAGGATGGTCTGCCCACGTGCGGTATAGACGGCGGAGGGCGTGAGGTTCTTCAGGCTATCCTGGTAGCGCTGATGGTTGTAGTGGCCCACGAACGCTGCGACATGCGCTTCGAGGTCTCCGGGCAGGAAGTAGTTTTCCAGCAGGATGCGGTTCTTGAGTGTCTGATGCCAGCGCTCGATCTTGCCTTGGGTTTGCGGATGAAAAGGCGCGCCGCGTGCGTGCGTCATGCCCCTGTCTTCCAGATACTCGGCCAGATCACCTGAGATGTAGCAGGGCCCGTAGCACATTCGGAACGCGCTGATTTTCTTGCTGGTTTGACCGGTTTTGGCAGTGACCATGACATCCTGAAGGTCTTCTATTGTGAAGGTACCAACCCCACGAGAGGAGACCCGGACTGCCATGATCACTAACCACATTATTCCAGAAGGCGCGGTGCTTGTCGCCATCGACATTGCCA
>Ga0222686_1000440_pt1 | contig 13063 bp, 14 predicted proteins | sample AntAcemetage1159_FD_181400 | JGI IMG/M metagenome (GOLD analysis project Ga0222686, IMG submission 181400) | Saline water microbial communities from Ace Lake, Antarctica - #1159 | ecosystem: Environmental > Aquatic > Non-marine Saline and Alkaline > Saline | place: Antarctica: Ace Lake...
TTTGGTCCTATGTTATGGACTCCACCGATTACACATCATATACGCCTACCAGCTAAAGGTGATGCTGCTGGCATTGATTGTGAAGTTATATTCCTTGCTCTTGACCAACCTAAAGACGTTCGTAAGTTGCTATCGTTAGAACTAACAGGTGCGTGGGTTAATGAGGCGCGTGAGCTACCAAAGGCTGTAATTGATGGGCTTACCCACAGGGTTGGTCGTTATCCTAGTAAACGTGATGGCGGTGCTAAATGGCATGGCGTATTCATGGACACCAATCCAATGGATGATGACCACTGGTGGCATAGGGTGGCTGAGAAAGAAAAGGTTACTGGAAACTACGCATGGACATTCTTTAATCAGCCAGGTGGTGTGATCGAAGTAGACCCCGGTGAATTACCTGACAACCCTGAAGCTAATGACCACATATTCGCCTCTGGTCGATGGTGGAAGATTAACGAAAGGGCAGAAAACCTAAACAACTTACCTGCTGGCTACTACCCGCAAATGCTTGGTGGAAAGAACCTAGACTGGATTCGTTGTTACGCTGAGGGTAAATACACTTACGTGCAAGAAGGTAGACCTGTATGGCCCGAATATGATGACAACCTTATGTGCGGTGACGTTGAGTATGACGAATCATTACCATTACAAATCGGTGTTGACTTTGGTTTAACTCCAGCGGCAGTGCTTGGACAGCGACTCCCAAACAATCGGTGGGTTATTCTTCATGAAATTGTTACTGAAGACATGGGGCTTGAACGGTTTGGGCAGCAGTTACTTGCAGAGCTTAATGCTAAATACCCTAAAGCACAGATCATGATGTGGGGTGACCCAGCTGGTATGCAACGTGATGCCATCTATGAAGTTACTGCATTTGATTACCTAAGAACTCTTGGGCTACGCGCTCAACCTACACACTCTAATGACTTCAAGGTTCGTAGAGAAGGTGCAGCCGCGCCAATGCAACGTTTGATTAATGGCAAGCCCGGCTTGATTGTAAACAGAAGTTGTAAGATGACAAGGAAGTCACTTGCTGGTGGCTATCACTTTAAGCGCGTATCAATCGGTGCAGGACATGAACGCTTTAGAGATATGCCAAACAAGAACGAACACTCTCACGTTGGCGATGCCTTTGGGTATCTGATGCTTGGTGGTGGTGAACACAAACGTATGACCCGTAGCCCTCTTTCAAGTAGTAAGCCAATAGTGGCTAGAACGGTGATGACTGACTTTGATGTATTCAATACTTGATACCATAGGCGAACACCTGCCAAAATTGCAGGGAGTTACATTTACTAAATTCTATATTGAAGATGCTTTTTCTATAGAAGGCAGTGAGTTTTCTGGGCTGTCAACACAAAAGATGATTGGCGTTAGAGCCATGCTAGAAAATCAATCTAATCACGGCTTTGCTATTACATGCCTGCTGCATGGAGAACCAGTTGCTGTATTTGGCTGTTGCCTACTGTGGGAAGGCGTTGGAGAGATGTGGTCGGTCATTGGTGACACTGCTAGACGTAGACCAATTGCAACAACTAAGGTGGGAATTGCATTTACTGATATCTGCAAGATATCTATGAGCTTGCATAGATTACAAATAACTGTTAAAACTACAGACTTGCGGGCTATAAAGTGGGCTAGAGCTATCGGGTTTATATCTGAAAGCACAATGAAGCAATATAGCATGGATAAATATGATTATGACTTAATGGTTAGGAGATAGTAATGGGCGGTTTAATTGGTGGTCAAAAAGCAGATACAAGTGCAGCAAGAGCGCAGATGGAACAACAACGAATTGAAACAGAAAAGCTGCGTACACAGGCTGAAGAAGAAAAGCGAGATTTAGCGGCACAAGAATCAAGCCGTAAAATGTCACGCACTCGTGGTGGTAGCCGTATGTTATTGTCAGAAGACCGTCTAAGCCCTGAATCAGGCGTTGACGAATTGCTAGGCTCTTAATCATGGCTACTAAAGAAAGAAGTCTTGACCTTAATGAGGCTATGAACTCAAACTTAATCTCTAAGTTTAGTGACCCCGCTGCAGCAAGAATGGCTGGGATAGGGTATGTTAATAGATTTGATTATCTAAAAGCAAAAGGTGCTGGCGAAGGAGTGTTTAAGTCTGAAAGTTTTTACACAGACACTGATAACGCTTACACAGATGCCATCTTAGGTTTGTATGGTGCTAAAGCCAAACGTAGCTGGGCGCGACGCGGAACTAAAATGGTTCTTGAAGACCAGAAAAATAAAACTAAATCAACAGTAGATACTGGCAGACGTGAACTTAGTGAGAAAAAAGCAGTGTCATCAAGACTAGGCAGAGCAACTGGTGGATTATTAGCTGGTTCAGCGAGTCCTGATGCGTCAAAATTATCTAGAGGGCCGCAACTTGGTGGTGATGATGTTTTAGGTATCGGGGCAATGCTCGGTGGAAAGCGTAGAACATAATGGCTGAAATGAGATTGACTGAGCAAGAAAATAATATTGTAAAATACCATAGAGATACTATTTCTTCTGGAAATGTTGGGACGGACGAAAGAGGCAGACCCGTTACCGTCTACTCAACAGGGATTCAGATTATGGAAGGGGCTTACAAAGGAAAGTTTGTTTCAGTGCCTGGCTATGTAAATGGTAGTACAAAACACTCAGAAGATGATTTGTATAACATCTGGAAAAAGGAAATCAATTCTGGTAAATGGCCTATGTATAATTCTGGGGAAGAACTAAATAAACGCTCTCAAGAGATACATACTATTATGGATGCAGAAGAACAGCCAGCTCTGGAAAGTAGAAGAAAGTCAATGCCAAGTAGACTTGAAAAAAGACAATTATTAAAAGATGCGGAGATGCGGTAATGGCTGAAATGAGATTAAAACCAGAAGATATTTTAAAACGGCATGAGCTTGCTTTAGTAAAGAAAGAGGATTTTCGTTCTCTGTATGACGAGGCTTATGAGTTTGCATTGCCACAACGTAATTTGTATGACGGATATTATGATGGCAAAGTAAGTGGCAGTAAGAAGATGAATCGTGTGTTTGATGCAACTGCTATTAACTCTACACAACGATTTGCAAACCGTATGCAATCAGGTATATTCCCACCGCACAGCAAGTGGTGTCGTCTTGAAGCTGGCACAGACATTCCTCCTGACCGTAAAGATGAAGCACAAGCAGCACTAGATGTGTATACAGAAAAGATGTTTGCTACTATTAAGCAATCAAACTTTGATATTGCTATTGGTGAAGCGTTGCTAGACCTGTGCGTTGGTACAGCTGTTATGATGGTACAGCCGGGTGACGATGTTACACCAATCAACTTTATTCCTGTACCACAGTTTCTTGTTGCATTTGAAGAAGGTGCTAATGGTCAGGTTGATAACGTGTATAGACGTATGCGTTTAAAAGGTGAGGCCATTACCCAGCAATGGAAAGATGCCAAGATACCAACTGATCTTCAAAAGAAAATAGAAAACAAGCCAACAGAAGACGTTGAGCTTATTGAAGCTACTGTGTTTGATGCTAAACGCGGTGACTACTGCTACCATGTTATACACAAAGAATCAAAAGCTGAGATTGTTTATCGTAGAATGAAGTACAGCCCGTGGGTTGTATCTCGCTACATGAAAGTAGCTGGTGAAATCTATGGTCGTGGCCCGTTAATTACAGCACTGCCAGACATTAAGACGCTTAACAAAGTGTTGGAGCTGGTGCTTAAAAACGCATCCATTGCTATTGCTGGTGTTTATACAGCCGCTGACGATGGTGTCCTTAATCCAAATACAGTTACTATTGCTCCGGGTGTTATTATTCCTGTTGCACGTAACGGTGGCCCACAAGGTGAATCTTTAAAACCACTACCACGTTCAGGTGATTTTAATGTATCGCAGATTATCATGAATGACTTGCGTATGAATATTAAATCTATTCTATTAGATGAATCATTACCACCAGATAATATGTCAGCACGTTCTGCTACAGAAGTAATTGAGCGTATGAAACAGTTATCACAAAACTTAGGCTCTGCATTTGGTCGATTAATAAATGAAACGATGATTCCATTAGTAGAAAAGATTCTACAGATTATGGACGAGCGGGGCATCATTGATTTACCATTAAAAGTTAATGGTCTTGAAATTAAAGTAACACCAGTATCTCCGTTAGCTATGTCACAAAATATGGATGATGTGCAAAACATTTTACAATACGCGCAAATTGTACAACAAGCTGGCCCTGAAGGTCAGATGATGCTTAAGACAGATATGCTGTTAGATTTAGTTGCAGACAAGATGGCTATACCACAATCCGTTAGAAACTCAGCAGCAGAACGTCAGCTAATGAAAGAGCAGATGGCGCAACAAGCTCAACAAGTAGCGCAAGAGCAACCAGAACTTGCTGGACAAATAGCTGAACAAGCTATCCAACAAGGAGGCGCAATGTAATGGATGAAGGATGGGAAGGATTAGAAACTCAACAAACAGACGTTCGTGATGAAATGCAAAGGCGCGAAGACTTAAGTAAATTATGTTTTCGTGTACTTGCATCTTCAGAAGAAGGTAAAAAACTTATGGTTTGGTTACGCCAGACTATTATAGAACACCCTGTTGCCGTGCCGGGAGCTGACCCAAGTTATGCGTTTTATCGCGAGGGTCAATGTAGTGTAGTACGGGATTTAGAAAATAGAATTAAACTAGCCAAGGAAAATAAATAATGGATGAAACTAACCAACCCCAAGACGGAGAGCAACCCGTTGAAGGCTTATTGGATAATATTACAAGTGAATCAACTGAGGAAATCGAAACATCTAATGACATTAGTCATTTAAAAGAAGAACCAATCGAAACACCAGCAGAAAGACCAGAGTGGCTTCCAGAAAACTTTTGGAAAAAAGACGATGCAACTCCAGACATGGAAGCTATGGCTAAATCATGGACAGACTTGCGGAAACAAATCAGTCAAGGGAATCACAAAGCACCCGCTGACGGCAACTATGATATGTCATCATTCTCTAGCACTCCAGAAGATGACCCTGTTCGTGGTCATGTTGCTGCATGGGCAAAAGAGTATGGATTAAGTCAAGCAGCATTGGACGGATTAGTTGGCCCTATTGTTGAAATGACTGGCCAGCAACAAGAGCAAGTTCAGTTTGACGCAGCGGCAGAAAGAAAAGAGCTGGGTGCTAACGCTGACAGTATGATTAAAGGCATGACAGAATGGGGTGCTGGATTAGTTAATAAAGGCATCTGGGGTAAAGACGACTTTGAGGAATTTAAAATCATGGGCGGAACTGCAAAAGGTATCAAGGCATTAATGAAGTTGCGTGAAACTTATGAAGGCAGAATCCCTACAAACTCAGCTCCTATTGATGGCGCACCATCTAAGACAGAGCTTAATTCAATGGTAGCAGACCCTAAGTATCAATCAGACCCAGCGTATCGACAGAAAGTAGAGCGACTGTTTAACCAAGTGTACGGAGATTAGTAAAGAGGCCCTTAATTGGGTCTTTTTAATATATATTTAAAATAATATTGCATTATAAATAATAGTGTGTTATAACACTACTGTGGCATATCACATCTGTGACCCACAATGCAAGAGAACTTGACGTATGGCTAACGTAATTAGCAAGCAATGGCCCGCTCCGCGGCATACCACAGCACAAAAAACTTTATATTAAACCGTTACAGGAGATACAAAAATGAGTATTGCATTGTCAAACGCATTTACCACCCTCTTTGACGCAGAAGTTAAGCAAGCATACCAAGGCAAAGCAATGTTGGTAGGTGCTGTACGTCAGCGTAAAGGAGTGGAAGGTTCTACAGTTAAATTCCCTAAAGTAGGTCGTGGCGTTGCTACACCTCGTGTGGGTCAAACAGATGTTACACCATTAAACGTTGGCTTTTCAAACGTAACATTAACATTAGAAGACTGGATTGCTGCTGAATATAGCGACATTTTCAGCCAACAAAAAGTAAACTTTGACGAGCGTTCAGAGCTTGTTCAAGTTTTAGGTAACGCTATTGGTCGTCGTCAAGACCAATTGGTTCTTGCTGCATTAGCTGCATCAGGCACATCACTAGCAGTAGGCAACGATATTGGTGGAACTGATACTAATATGAACGTAGCAAAACTACGCCAAGCAAAAGGTTTGATGGATAAAAATAATGTACCTCCAGCAGACCGTTGTATTGTTATTCACTCAAACGGCTTACAGGCTTTATTAGCTGAAACAGCTGTTACATCTTCTGACTTTAATTCAGTTAAAGCATTAGTAAACGGTGAACTAGATACATTCTTAGGCTTCAAGTTCTACACAATTGGTGACCGTGATGAAGGCGGTTTAGCAATTGACGGGTCATTAGACCGTACTTGTTTTGCTTTCCATAAAGATGCTATTGGTTATGGCGAAGGTATTGCACCAAAAACAGAAATTAACTATGTGCCAGAAAAAACATCATTCTTGGTAGCATCTATGTTTTCTGCTGGCGCAACAACTATTGACGCTGAAGGCATTGTGTCTATCGTTGCTCGTGAATCTTAAGGAGAATAGATAAATGGCTTATTCATCAATTGGTTTTTCAACCGTAGCGGCATCTAAAGCTGGTAATTCACCAGCTATTTATGCTTATTCAACAACTGACACAGTTGCTACTGTTAATACAAGTGGTTACTTTGACGCTTTAGCTACCCAGCTAAGTGTAGGTGATTTAATCTACTGTGTAACATCAACAGGCGGTACTGCTGTTGCTTCACTCAATTACGTCCTTTCTAACGCTGCTGGCGTTGTGGATGTAAATGATGGTACTGTCTTAGCAAATACAGACAGTGACTAGGTAATATTGTAATATAGCTACCCTGCTTAATGTGGGGTAGCTACTCTTATATGTAAAGGCTATTATGGCAAGCGCAAACTCAGCTTTATCAATTTGTTCTGACTCATTATTAATGCTAGGTGCTGACCCAATTTCATCTTTTACTGACGGCTCTGACGGAGCATCTATTTGTGACCGACTATATCCAGACCTTCGCGACCAAGCTCTTATGGTTTATCCGTGGAGTTTTTCTTTTAAGAAAACACAACTAGCAAGACTGGTAACAACACCAGCAAACGAATATAAATATGAGTATCAAATGGCAGCAGATAGACTTGGTTCACCAAGAGCTGTGTATAACTCCAGTGGATTAAATCAAGTCCCAATTACGGCTTACCGTATTATGGGGTCTAAACTTTTAACTAACCAAGAAGTTATCTATGTTGATTATCAATACTCAGTACCTGAATCTGAAATGCCAGTATGGTTTGTTCAGTTTCTAAAATACTTAACAGCAGCACACATTGCATTTCCTGTTACTGACCAGTTAGATAAAGCTGATTACTGGAGAGTTATGGCGGTTGGTACGCCCGGCGATAATGGACGTGGTGGATATATGCGTACAGCAATGAACATTGATGGAATGAATCAACCAGTAAATAGCATTAAAGACTTTTCACTAACTCAAGTAAGGAACTAGATGGCTCGCTTTGTCACAGTGCAGACAAACTTTACTGGTGGTGAATTAGATCCACTTTTACGCGCTCGCGTTGAATTGCCGACTTACAACAACTCACTAGAAAAAGCTACTAACGTTATATGCCAACCACAGGGCGGGATTACTCGCAGGTCTGGCACTCGTTACTTAATGACATTGCCTAACACTGGAGCTGACTCAGTTGCAAACGGGTCAAGATTGGTGTCGTTTGAATTCTCTACTGTTGACAGCTATATGTTGTGTTTCACGCATAACCGTATGCACGTATTTAAAGATGGTGCTTTAGTTGAAGACATTAACGGAAGCGGTAATGACTACCTAGCTTTAACACTTCCATCAGCATCTTTGAATGAAATGTGCTGGACGCAATCTGCCGATACCTTAATTCTTGTACACGAAGACATTGCGCCTATTAAAATAGTACGTGGTGCTTCTGATGCAACGTGGACAGCAAGTACACTGGTATTTGATAGTGTACCTAAGTATGCGTTTACTGTAACAACTACTAATCCAGCAGGAACTATTACTCCTACTGCGGTTTCAGGAAAAGTAACAATTAACGCATCTAGTGGCATTTTTCTTGTAGGCCATGTTGGACAATACATTAATGCTACTCCACAAGGCAGGGCAAAAATTATTGAGTACAAGAGTGCTACCCAAGTAAACGTAGTAACAGAGTTCCCATTCTTTAGTACATCGGCTATTGCTAATGGAAATTGGGATTTAGAAACTGGCTATGAAGCAGTATGGTCTGCTACTAAAGGCTACCAAAGAACAGTAACATTCCATCAAGGTCGCTTATATTTTGGTGGAAGCAAATCAAGACCTTCTACTATATGGGGTTCTAAAGTTGGGCTGTTCTTTGATTTTGAAGCAACAGAAGGTTTTGATGATGACGCAGTACAGGCAACGTTAGACACCAATACTTACAATGCTATTACTGACATGATTTCTACAAAAGATTTACAGGTGTTCACTACTGGCAGTGAGTTCTTTGTCCCGCAACAAGGACTAGAGCCTATTACTCCGTCTGCATTTTTCTTAGCGACCGCGGGTAGAAATGGAAGTAAGCCCGGCATTAGAGTTCAGCAACTAGAATCTGGCGTTATGTTTATTCATCGTCAAGGCAAAATGCTAAATGAAGTAACGTATAACGACACTGCATTAACATACCTAACAAGTAAGATTTCATTGCTTGCTGGTCACTTGCTTAAGACACCGAAACGCATTGCGCTAAGGCGTGGCATTAACACAGACGAAAACGATTTGCTGTTTGTTGTTAATGAATTAGATGGAACGATGGCTGCTTTTTCTTTAATTCGTTCTCAGAACGTTATTGCACCATCAGAGCTTATTACATCTAGTGGCGAGTTTATTGAAGTCGGCATTGACATTGATGACATTTATGTGGTTGTAAAACGGACCATTGAAGACGTTGTTGAATATTACATAGAGAAGTTTGAAAAAGGACTACTAACAGACTGCGCCACAACAGGCGGTGCTGTATCATCCGTATCAGCACCACAGCTTGCTGGAAAGTCCGTAAATCTTTTACTGGATGGATTGGTTCAAGCCGATGAAACAGTGGCTACTGGTGGTGCTGTGAGCATCCCTAGGGACTCTACTGCCAGTTATGAAGTAGGCTTACCTATTAGTGTTGAAGCTAGAACAATGCCAGTTGAATTAGCATTAAGGTCTGGCACTAGGATTGGATTTAAAAAACGCATTGTTGAAGTTAATGCAATGGTTTTAGATACTCAGCACATGAAGATTAATGGCAAAAATGTTTCATTTAGAAAATTTGATACGGCTGGAATGTTAGACTCAATTATTCCAGACTTTACAGGAATTAAAGTTATCCATGGCATACTAGGCTATAGCACTGATGCTAGAATTACAGTTACACAATCCCTTCCATTAAAGTTTACTTTACTTGGTATGGAATATAAAATAGCGGTTAATCAGGGGACTTAACATGGCAGCAGCAATTCCTTTCATAAAAGCAGCAGCTCCTTATATAGCAATGGGTTCATCTGCTATATCTGCTTTTGGGTCAATACAGCAAGGCTCGAGCCAAAATGAAATGTATAAATTGCAAGCACAACAAGCTAAATTAAAAGCTAGTCGTGATGCTTTGCAATATGAGCAACAAGCAAATATGTTGTTTGAGCGTATGCTACAAACTAATGCAACGGCAGCAGCTAAAGGGTTTGCTGGTGGAGCGCAAGGCTTTAGTGGTTCTGCAAAACTCATACAAGAAAGAAATAAAAAAGTTGCTGGTAGAGATATTGAGATTATGAATCAGTCTAGCGCAGCTGCAATTTCATTTGGGGATTCTCAATCATCAATATACAAAGCTGCTGGGAAGCAAGCTAAATCCAGTTCTTATTTTGATGCTATTGCTAAATTAGGAACTGCTGCCTACGCTTATGGTCAAACCTCATCTGGACGACTGTAACTAAAGCACCTGTAGTAGATAAATCTTTTTATCCTAGGAACAAATAAATAATGGCTGAGTTACCTAAGTACCAACAAACAGGCAGGGTTACCCCTGATATGCCACAGCTTGATTTTGCTAATGTAAAAGAGGCTTTTCGCACATCCCAAACAATGACAAAAGGGCTTGACAAACTATCATCTTTTGCATTTGAAAAAATGGGAAAGCAAGCAGAAGAAGACGCAATTAAAAATGCTATTATTCAGCCATTAACATTAGATCAAATCAAACAAGCAAATCAGCGTGGTGAAAGTGTTTCGGATTTATTAAATCAAGTTGGTGGCGGTGAAATATATCAAGACACTTATCGTAAAATTCAAGGAAAGCAACTACGGTCAGAGCTTGAAATTACAGCTCAACAAGCATTATCTTCAATTCAATCACAGGTTACTCTTGGTCAAATTAATGACGTTAATGTAATTAGCAGTAAATTTGATTCTATTGTTAACGGATTTTCAAAACCATTAGCAGAGCTATCTCCAGAAGAAGCTGTTAGCTTCAAACAGTCAATGGCTGTAACTGCAAATACATTTTTTAAAGAATCATTAAAAACGTTAGAAAAAAGAACGTTTGCATATAACAAAGTTTTATCTGAAGAGAATTTTGATTATTCTATTGATGCTGCAAAGGCAATGGTAAATACTACATTAGAGCCTGAAATGTTAAAAGAATCTAAAATATCGCTAGGGCTAAGAGTATTTGAGCAAGCGTTAGGTGGTGGTGAAGATTTTGCTATCGGTCAATTAGACAAGTTTAATAAAACATGGGACACAACAATTGCTAACAAATTTGAAGAAATTATCTTTGCAGATGGATATGCACCTAAATCAGAATCTGGTTTGCCAGATTTTAACGCAACAATGGAAAGGCTTGATGACGGGGATTTAGGTGAGGCTTCAGAATTATGGAAGGAATATCCACAAGATGAAAAAAATGCCATAACAAAAGAAGTCTATATTAAATTAACAGCTGATTACTCTGCGTTTAATAAAACAAAAGAAATTAACAAAGAAGCTAAAGAAGAAGTTGCTAGGGTGCAGGTAGCTAAATTGGTAAAAAATGAATACCCACGAGCCGAAGCTAGAAAAGTCGCAGAACAATTATTTATAGCGGGACACCTTACTCAAGCGCAATTTGATGAAATAATGAATCCAACGCCTAAAACAGTTGTATTGTCAAACCAACAAGAAATTTTATTGAACACAGCAAGAAGCGATATTGCTAATGGGCGCATAACATCTATATCTCAAATGATTGACAGGTATGGAGCTAAAATTCCTTTAGCTAAATTATCTGACCTATATCCGCAAATTGGGAATGCGGATTATAAAGAATCTGAAAAAAAATTAATTCAAGTATCAGGTCTAGATGTTGACCCTTATATGAAGTCTGAAGAAACAAGAAAAAACAATTTATTTTACAGAAACGGCTTGGAAAAAAAATTAGAACTAACTAACAAAGATGGAAGTTTTGTTTACAACTCAAGAACGGATGCATTAAATGATTTAATTGAAGAGAGAAAAACAACAACTGCCTACTCTGACGCTTTAACAAGTCAGTACAGTAAGTTTACTGAATTGGCACAAGAAAGATTTAACCCTGACAATGGTGGGTTTGACGCGTGGTTAGAAAAGCAAGACTTTAAGTCTACCAAAGTATTGTCTTTAACAGCTACGTATAAAAAGTATCAAGCAACAAAAGTAATAACCCGCATGGGATATCAAGAACTTATAGAGAAACATCCAGAACTGGTTAAATGAAAGCATAAGATTATATGAGTTTAGAACAAGATATTATTGATGGCTATTTAGAAGATCTTCAACCAAGAGTTTCTGAAGAAAAAACTAACGCTATGTCAGACGCAATTGGCATAGGCGATATTGTTCAAGTAGTTACTGAAACAATATCAGGTGGTCTGGCTGGAGTTAAATCTGATTTTGAAAAAGACCCTGTAGACGCTGTTTATGCAACAGGCAAAGGTGCTGTTCAAGGTGCTGTAGGCTTGCCCGGTGATTTAATTATGATAGCTAGGGGAGTCGCTGAAATTGTACAAACGCCAGAAGGTAAAAGCAAGTGGGATGCGTTTATAGCAGGGACTGAAAAATCAACAGGTCTTCCAACAGCTATGGATATTAAAAAGTTTTTAGAAGATACCCTTGGATTGCCAGAACCAGAATCAGAATATGCAGAAGGTCTTGGAGAGATTATTGCACCAGCACCTGCGGTAACAACAGCTGTAAAGAAAACAGCTCAAGTAGCTAAAAAATTAAAGGTTAAATAATGATTGATAATTCAATTAAGTCCAAAGTTAATGAGATGATTGGTTCTAAAGAACCAGAGCCTAATGCAGGTTTTAATCTGTCAGAATCATACGCTACTGATTCAGTCTTTACTGGTGAGAGCGAGGAAGTTGCTGGAGTAGGCAAGGCAGCTATTAGTATGGCAAAAAAACTTTCTGTGATTAAGGAAAGTAGAAAACTTCAACCTACAATTAAAAAGATTAGTGCAGAAGAAAAATTATCAATTGCAAAAACGGCAGATGATATTAAAAATCAAACCGAAGCTAAAGAATTAATTGAAGCAACAACTCAACCTGATAACGACCTTGCATTGACGGAAGTAACTCTTGGAGCTACAGAAAATGTTCAGCCTAAACCTATTGACATTAATAAAAAATTAGACCAAGAACCCATTATTACGCCAGAAGAATTAAATTCTGCAATTAAAAAATCAAAGAAAAAATTAGAAAAATTACCTAAAGTGGTTAAAGGTGAAAATTTACCTAAAGAGTTATTACCACCAGACCAAGTGTTTAACTTAGCTAGGGCTGGCGATTTAGCCCCAGCTTTAGATGCTATTGCTTCACAAGCAAATATTGTAACAAAAAATGTATCATATACCGATATTGCAAAAAAAATAGAAGGCAAAGGATTTGACTCAGATTTTATTAAACAGCTTACTGGCGGCAATGTAAACGTTACTCCTGAAAACTCATACAGGGTTGTTCTTGCTGAAGAATGGAGTGCAAAGCAGCTTAATGA
>Ga0222686_1000448_pt1 | contig 12827 bp, 18 predicted proteins | sample AntAcemetage1159_FD_181400 | JGI IMG/M metagenome (GOLD analysis project Ga0222686, IMG submission 181400) | Saline water microbial communities from Ace Lake, Antarctica - #1159 | ecosystem: Environmental > Aquatic > Non-marine Saline and Alkaline > Saline | place: Antarctica: Ace Lake...
TACACACCAAACTTGTCTGTGTTGTGTTGTGCGTTCAGTTTCTTGGCCAGGTTCTCCGCGTGTCCTGGGTTGGAGAAACTCACCTTCTTGTACTTGGGTCCGGGATAATTGGCAACCAAACTTGATGATTTCAAGTTGATGGGTTTACCATCGTAGAACACCGCCCAGATGCCCTCAGCCGCTAAGACTTCATCCATCTTGAAGGTGGTCTTGTTGGAGCTCTGTAGTATAACGGTTGGCTTTGGCCTAGACATTGATTGCGTTCTCCCTTAATACACCTGAACCCGTGTAGGATTCCGGGTTTCTCACCGTTTTTCTAAAGTACGTCAACCCCGTTTGGTTGTGTTTTTTTAAATATAGGTAGGTCACTTTCATACAACTGTATTTACCAGAAAAGTTATCTCCAGATAGTATCGGGAAGAATTGGAACGTTGTCTTTAGGTTATTATGAAGTTGTTATTTTTGAGTGAATTCGCCGCCATCCATCTCGATGTCTATGGTCTGTGCCTCTCTGGCAGTTTTTAAGGCTTCTATGATCTCCTCTTGGATCGTGACCATACGTGTCATCACCTGCGTCAACGAATCTGCCAATTGATCCGCTTCCTTGGCCGGTATGATGAGCTGTCTCTCGCCTTTCTGTCTCAAGGTTCTTATCCTGCCGATCAAATCTTCTATGGGTCTAGTTTGAATCTTGGAATTGTTTGACTGCGTCATTTAATACCTGTTGCATTTCTATTTTGGACTTTATTGGTCCTTTGTATTTGTACCTCGAGAGAGTGATCATCTTGGGACAGTAGGCCTTACGCCATCCCTTCTCGAAACAGATTATGTAGTAACCCGCACAGAACTGGCTCTTGCTTTTTGGAGTCTTGGTGTAGACCGGCAGTTGATTCTTCACGTCGAACATGGGGTTGTAAGGATGTTGGCTACATGGAAAACCATGCACGTCAAAGTTGTCGGTTTGTATTTCTTCTTCGGGTTTCTGTAAATTTGATTCATCGAACATTCCAAATCCAAACTTTGTGAACAGGCTCTCCTGTGTGTGGAACACCTCTCTGTTGTCCTGTTTGCTGAGGAAGATCCAACCGTTGTCCGCTTGTTTCTGTAGGGTACCTAGTTTTTGGCCGTTTTGCTCGACTATCCAGAACTTGTCTTTGACTAAGGTCTTTGCTCTAACTGTCATGATACTAACCTCGCATTAAAAGGCTCAACATACAGTTGCGCCTGCTCACTGATCCTATTTAAATCATACTTGCCACAGAACCTCATGAATCTGATTCCAACTTGATCTATGCTCTTGTTCTCTGCCTTGGCCTGTGCAATCGTTTGATCAAGTTCTTCTATTATGGCCTCTGGTTGTGCGTGTAGATCCACCAATGCCCTGTTCCTCTCGTAGTCTTCCATCACTCTGTGTTCGTTGCCCTCATGGTCCACCCACTTGCTCAACATCAGGTTGTTCCATGTGTATCCTTTTTCCTTGCGATCAGCGTATGCTTCCTGTAATCCTATCTTGTTCTTGGTGCCTTTTGTACGCACGCCTGGGTATGCTGAGAATATGTTGTCAGAAGGGTCACCCCTCATGCTCTTCTCGAATATTAACCATTCTACATCAGGTGCGGGTTTGGGTGCTTTTAATTTTTTATCTATGACTGGTGTGCCGTTCCTCTCAAACCAACCCTCGTGTGTCATTGTGACTTCGTTAACACCGTTGTACTGTTTGACATGTGGTGTAATCAATTGGTTCAAATCCTTGTCTGTGCTTATGATCACGTGCTTTTGATCAGGGTGCTTGTCTATCCAACGTGCGATCAGGTCATCTGCTTCTACTCTCTTATTCTGTAAGACTGTGACGTTAGTCTTTGTTTTTATGAAGTCCACGAAATCATCATAGCACTCCCAGAACACGTCATTCTCTTCCTTCTCTTTCTCTGTCATGGCGTCTGCCATCACTTTACGATTCCTCTTATATGGTGCGTATAGATCTTTCCTGAATGATCTTCCTTCTAGACAGAACACCACATGAGAGCCACCGAAGTCTCCCCATGCTTTCTTGATAGAAGCGAACATGATGTGTATGGCCATGCCTATCTTCTCAGAGGTATCGCCCCTTGTGACGTGTCTAGCCCTGAAGAATGTGTTTGCTGTGTCTACTAGTATGTGTGTCATGTCTAATTATAACACTAACTTTGTCTTTTGTCTACATAAGGTTTGATGTTTTTTACAAATAACTCGTAATGTTTTTTGTGCGGATGAGACTTATCGCTGGCTCTTTCCATGAATGTTGTTAAATTTGGGAATACTGGTAATTTATTTTTATTAGGAATGTGTCCATGCAAGTCCTCAGACCAAGTGCTTATCCAACATTCCACGTTATTATCATTGCACAGTTCAATGATCTTGTGACAGCACATTATCCAGTTTTTGGTAATCTCTTCTGTGTTGAGAATAAAATCCTTGATGTCTCTTATTGTGTTGTCAAACTCTGGTGGGAGTTGCCATCTAGTTGCATGTGAAATAGGAATATATCCTTTACAATTTAAAAAGTCAAACTCTAAAAGTTTTCTAGTTGCACCAGGTAGTAAACAAATTATTTGTTTTACATGTTTACTATTTTGTAAAATGTGTTTTACATTCTTCACACAGCCGTCATGGCTCAATCCACCCGAACCAAAATTGAAAGCATTCCGGTTCAACAAGCTAGGCCACGTTTCGTTCCTGGCAACACCATGCCCGACTGTAAAACTATCTCCCACACAGAATACTTCTTGGTTTGCGAAAGATATCTGATCCCAGTGGACGTAATCCTCATCTAGGTTTGCACCCTCGAGTATGTTATGTTTGCACCAATGCTTGGAAAAAGCAAGATCTAGCCTACCGTTGAAGTGTATGTCTTTGCAGTTTTTAATCACTACGTTTGCAACATACTGATTATCTTGCATTTGTAATGAAGCGATACTTTGTATGTCTACTTCTCTATCATTGTATTCTAACGTGCAGGACACCTTCTGTTTGGCATCGTCGGGGGAGAAGCCTTCAAAAGTAATTTCTTCTTTTTGTTCTGGTTGATCTATGTGTAAATCAATTCCATCGACTGCTGAGTCTTTGTACTTGATCACAATTGGATGTGTGTTATAGGATGTGTGAAATTTTAATCTAAGATTAAGAGACTTCAGTCTTGCCATCTTCTCTCCTGGTCATTTTCACGTGACCCGAAGCATTGACATCTAAGCCCTGTTCATTGCCAATGGTCTGACACAGTGTCTGGAACCATCTGTCAACGATCTCTTCTTCGCTCTCACCTTGGTACCCTGACTGTTTCAACATGTTCACGAATTCCGGATTCCAGTCTAGCTCAAAGAAACCATTCCTGGGATTCTCAGGATTGACATTTAGATTGAGAACTTTTACGATTGGCTCTTCGCTCTTCTTAGAACCCTTCTTGTTCTTTTTCTTGATAGTTGTCTTTGCTGTTTTTTTTACTTTCATAATACTATTATACCTTATTTTAAATTTTTAGTCTACGGTTAAGTTCCCCATTGATTACCAAACAAGTCAACGTGTAACCTAGGGGTGTACTTGTATCCGCTCTTCATTGCCATCTCTGCCACTTGTGATGATGTCTTGGCCTGACCTTCTTGCGTGGCCCCCACTGCCATTAGGTATATGTCACCTGTGACTCCTGCCTTTGCGTATGCTTCTCTGGCCGCATCCACTTCTTTGAGATCTACTTCGTCCTGTACAACAAACTTAAAATACAGGTGTGTGTTTGGGATTGATGCATACTGTCTCGCCACATCCGCCCTTATGGCCTTCTCCCATGCCTCACCTGATATGCTCAACTTGGGACTTGTTGACCAAGTGACGTGTACAGGATCCTTTGTGTAGTCACCCGCGGTCAGCCCGTGCATGAACTTGTCAAAGTTGTCTTTCCATGGTTGTGTGCAGTTGGTCTCTATCGTTATGTTTTTTAGGTCTTGGAATTCCGGGCATCTTATCAATGCTTCTATCTGTCTCTGCCACATCATTGGTTCGCCACCTGTTAAGATGAAGTGTACATCCTGTCCGTTGTCGCACGTCCATCGGTTCTCGGGTGTGAATGCCGTCACTTTCTTTGCTATGTCTTCGACCGGATCCCAGTCAACTAGATGCTTGTACCTCTGTGACCAACTTGCTGACGCATCGCAACCAATGTTGACCACTGGTAGGTCTGATATGTGTTTTAAATTTGTGATGTCCTGTGTGTTGTAGGGCATGTCCTCTGGTTTGATCCACTTTGATCTGTCCCTGCCCTGACCAAAACCATGACAGTGGAAGTTGCAACCGAACGTCCTGAAGAACACGCTGGGCACACCAACAAATCGCCCCTCGCCTTGCACACTGTAGAATATCTCTGAATATCTTATTTTCTCCATTTTTTATTATACTATGATTATTTAGGTTTGTCAATCCGTCCCGTCAGATAAAAAGGATTCTTAATATTGTTGTACCATGGTAATCGCGGATTCATGTGTTTTATGTATGAAGGGTAGGTGTCCAAGAACTCCCTGATCTGATCAGTGTCTTTGAACCAATTCGATCCGTACGGAAAAATGACACAGTTATGTATTTTCTCCAATTCTGCTTCAATGTATGCTTGTTCAACTATGTCTAGATCGTTGCAATCAATATTGTTATTAGAGCTAATATTAGAGCTAATGGCATCTAAGACCCGGTGTGCCCTTTTTCTAGTTATGACCGGGTATGACTTTTTAATTTTCTCTACGACATTGTGTATGACCTTTTCGTCTATATTGAAGTTCAACGTATATCTTTCTGAGACTTTTGTTAATTCGTTTTTTAGTCTGTCATGATCCCATAGCGAATACATGTCAAACTGGTGATGATTTTTGTCTGTTATGAACTTTTTCATGGAGTTCCACCATAGGTGTTTTTCCATGTCATGGAACTGTATTTTGAGAAGTTCTTTTGCCACACTTTTACATGAGGATACACTGCCAAATGATTCCTTCACAAAAGAAGCATCAGCAAGATCAATGATATTCTTGTATCTGCCTTTTTCATTTTCATTTCCCGGATTCCTGTAAAATCCACAACGTTCCACAAAAAGCAGATCACTTGGGTCAACACTAAGCACAATTTTATTGGCCTCAGGGTCAGGCGAGTCTAGCCGACCGTCTACTTGGTGTCCCCTTTTAAATCTTCTGTCAAATGCATCCTCGTCAAAGCCGTGTGCCCGATGATCTTTGTCCCATGGTGAATCTATGCCTTTAAAATTTGAACCTTTAGTAAATCTATCAAACATCCAACGTACACAGTTGCCAAAAGTGCCTGGTGCGTATATCACTTGTATGGGGTTTTTTATTTTCATAAATCAGGATCTATATCTTTTGTTGCTTGTACTACATCTTCTATTGTGTATGACTTTGGTTGTTCTGTCAACTTTGGTTCAACTGTCAACTTTGGTTCAACTAGCTCGTCTGGGAAATCTCTATATAGAAAGTGCTGTATTGTGTCCACATTTACAAACTGGTTAAATCCCACATGTACTTTGTCTACATCTTTGTCTTGGATAGTAACAGTCATAGCATCATCTAGTTGTTGCATGTTGTCAAATTCCATGTCAATCCGGAATTCAGGCATATCCATAGATCGAAAACCCAACTTCATCCTTGTAACACGGTAGCAGTTCATCTTCTTTTGTTCTATCAGCTTGTCTAAGAACATGTTCATCTTTTCTACAAACTCGTGTGCAGTTATGTTGTCCTTGTGGTCTGCGTATATTGTGTATATGTTAGCCAAAATAGTCCTCCTGTGTTCCTTCTCTGTAAAGATCTTGTGTTATGCAGTGTACTCCACCATCCCAGAAATACCTGTGTCTGAAGTTGAATATGATTGGCTCTACATTGTGCTTTTTGAAATGTGCAAACACATCTTTGTTGTGGTTGTTGCATATGATGGTGTTCTGGTCTATACTCAGCATGTTCACGTCAAACACAGTCTCTTCCACATAGCCAACCCAGTCCTTTAGCCACGTGTTTACAAATTGGATCAATTCGTCGTTGTGTTCCTCTCCCTTCAACCACCACTGTCCTCCCACCTTCTCCTTCATCTGTAGGAAAGGATCAACTTTACTCCAACTCTGATCTGGAAGATACAACACGTCCCATCTTGGGAATTCTGTCTTGTAGTCTTGTATGTCTAATAGTGAAACTATGCAACCGGGGTTGACCACACAGAACGAGCTGTCTGAATGATAGCCTCTGTTGGAAACATGTACCCTGAATCCTTCATCTTCCCATACCTTTTTGTATTTGTCAACTGTGTCCTGGGTAGTATCTTTGCGTATGTCCCACCACATGTCCTTGCCCACTCGGCAAATAGTCGCTGTAGTTAAAACACCGCTAGTATCAGTAATTTCTAAATTTTTCCTATCTATCTGTCTTAACACATCTGAGTAGCCTTCAGATTTTCCGCCTACTGCATACAGTTTTTCTCCTATTACTGCAAAGTGGTCTCTGGGATTAACTGGTGGCCTGAATATATTCTTAATAGATTTTACTTTGTTGATGTCCAAGAAACTTCTGTACGTTTTTACGCCAGCATACTTCAATATTTTTTCAAGTGTTTGATAATCTTCTTCTGTTTCCTCTGCGATACGTTTCAAGGGATCCATTATCCGATTGTTCTTGTATATGGGCAAATCATGGAACCACTCGGTTTTGAACCCAGAGCCCAACCAACAGTGTTTTAACGGATCAAAAGTGGCATATCCCTTGATAGGTATCATGCTATTTCTTCTTGTTCTTGTCTAGTCTGACAACGTTGTTGTTAGTATCTTTCAAGTGTCCAACAGATTCCCTCACAATGTCGTTGTGTGAGAAGTTGGCCCAGTAAAGTTCAAAGGCAACACCGTCTGTCATGCCTTCAAATGAATGATACAGTCCTGGCTTGACTGCTGTGAAGTCACCCGGATTTAATATGGTCTCGTCCACTAGGTCGTAGTCCTTCTGCCATACTCGGATCTTCAGTTGTCCACTCATGCAGTAGAAACCATTCCACTTCCATTCGTGCAGGTGCTTAGAACACACACCGCCCTTCTTGTAGTCTATCCTGTGGAACTCACAGGCGTTGTTGGCCAGTATGAGTTCAGTTTCTCCCCAAATTTTTCCTGCTTTATACATAAATTTTGTACCTTTTGTTAATAGTATTATAGTACATATTTAGAAGGATTGTCAATAACCCAGCTGGTTTTTTTTAAAGAGGAGTGTAAGCTACTATAGTGAGCTACAAATTCTTCCATCACATCATTATTTGGTATCTGCAAAAAATCACAAAGTTTATCTCTTTCTTTTTTTGACTGCGTAAATTTAATTACATCAAAATAATAATCATTATTTGGTATTTTTAATATAGGATTCTTGTCTAATGTTTTTTTATAACGGTCTTTGACAAACTTTACTGTGATATTTTTATCACGGAATATATTAGTTTTTTTATACAATATTGTTCTAAACCAGTCGTTTACATTGTTTATATACGGACAAATTTTAATACAATCTACATTAAATATACCTTCCGAAAGATGATCAAGAGGATAGCAAAAATGAAATAGTTGATTGTGTGTACTTGTTATTTTATTCATTGGCCAAATTTCGTGTTCTAGCCATTTAATGTTTCCATTAAACTGGAAGTAAAATTGTTGTTTTAACTTTTTAATATTCTCAGGTTTTCCAATATTTATTTTATAGACGCTATGCCATGCTTCGTATTTTCCACTGGCCGCCAAGAAATAGTATATAAAATGTCCGCCACATCCTCCGGTGTAATAGATTCCTACGTTTTTCATTACAAGTATTTAGACAAGTTGTCAACAGGGGGATATCCCCCTGTTGATTTTAAGTTATTTCTTTGTTAGATCAGAACCAGCATTCTTGAATGATGCCTGTACTGATGCACTGACTTTGATCCTACTAGACAGATGTCTGAGTAACAATCCGTAAGCCGGTAGGAAGATGATCAGACCCAATAGTATCTTCAATACCACTTGTGATCCTGCTATCTCCACCCAGTTAGCCGCCATGTACTCGTCCGCACTGTTGTTGAATGCAACAGCGAAGAAGGCATACGTGTCGATGAGATTCGCCGCAACGGTCGATACTGCTGGTGCCAACCACCATTGGGAGAACTTCTCTCTCAATATTTGGAACACATACACGTCGAGCATTGTACCAACAGCATAAGCAGTGGCACTTGCGAAACCAATTCTTAATGCAACCGATCCCGGTGCCCCTCCAGCCAACACAACTGCGACGGATCCGATTATTGCCAACGGATACGCAACTGCGATGGTCTGTCTTGCGATTGTTTTACCCAGTAGTCTGACGGTCAAGTCAGTCGCTATCACTACCAATGGGAAAGTGAATGCCGCCCACGTGAGTTTGAATCCAAATATCTCTACTGGGATTGCCACTAACGCATTTGAAACAGTGATCACTATCACGTGCAGTGCCACTAATTTCAACAGCATTGTTTTGTCTATGTTTTTGAACATTAAATCTCCTTAAGGTTTTTATTAATGTCAGTAATTGTAACAGTTCTGGGCGGAAAGGTCTATACAACCTTTAGTTTATTTGTCCCACTCTTCCCATGGGAAAACTATCCATGCGGGCACTTCGTCCTTGTTGATCTCGTAACCATGGTAATCTACCTTGACCTTTGACGGCTTGTTGTTGATCAGTGCGGCGAACTTGATCCTGCTCTCGTGTTTGCCAAAGTTGTCAATGATGTACTGGAATGTTGCACCGGAGTCATTTATGTCGTCTATGATCAAGATCTTCTTCTGGAATGCGAATGCTTTTTCCAGTACACTTAAATCTGGTTTGGCAGTGTGATCCCTCAGTCTAACATCCAACACCTCGTGCGCCAGTTTCAATCTGTGTGATAGGTAGACTCCCGGTATGCAACCACCCCTGTTGATGCCCAGTATGACATTTGGCATCCAGTTTGAATGCACCATTTTATCTTCTATCTGGATCAGTGCGTTACGCATCTGTCCCGTTGTGAAGTAGTTCTTGTTTACGTCAGCCATTATATCAATCCGAAGTATGTGATGTAGAATCTGAATGCTCCTGATACCAACATGGCCAGCAGTATGGTGTTTAACACTATCAGTGCCCGGTCATGCCATCTGAATCCTACCCATAGCCATCCCGCCGTCCCAACTATGGAACAGGTTATGTCGTATATCTTGGGTACTTCCTCTATTGATCTGAACAGCACTGCCACGCAGACGAATACCACGGAAACCCATTTCACGTACCAAGTGGCATCATGCATGGGAGTCACCTTCCTGACAGTGCCGAGACTGTCCTCCAGTGCTTCTATCTGATCTTCTATCTCTTGTATTCTTTTATTTTGTGTATTGCTCATATACCCTGTTGATCACGTTGTGTGTTGTTACGAAACTGGCACACTTGGCCATGTCTTTCAATCTTCTGGCACCTATGTATGTGCAGGCACTCCTCACTCCGCCCACGATATCTTCCAGTGTGTTGTTCACAGGCCCTCTGTAGGGCAAAGATATCAGTCTGCCCTCGTTGCCTCTGTATCCATCTTTCCTCTTGCCGTGTACTTCGCGAGCCCTGTCTGAGCTCATGCCGTAAAATTCTATTCTGCCATCTACCACCGGTTGTTCGGACTCGTCATGTCCCGCCAACATTCCGCCAATCATGACCATGTGTGCTCCGCCTCCAAATGCTTTCGCTATATCTCCTGGATACACACAACCACCGTCTGCCATTATGTGTCCACCAACGCCATTCGCCGCATCTGAACATTCTACTATTGCTGAGAACTGTGGTACACCAACTCCTGTCATTGTTCTTGTTGTACACACTGATCCTGGACCTATGCCCACTTTGACCACGTCTGCACCATTTATGATCAGTTCCTCTGTCATCTCGGGTGTCACCACATTACCCGCCACGATCACTTTGTCTGGGTATTGATCTCTGACTCTCTTGATGAAGTCCACCATGTTCTGATGATATGCGTTTGCGACATCTACTGTGATCATCTTGATGTCCGGAAACATCTCTAACACTGTTTGCATTGTGTTCCAATCTGGTGCATCTGTATCAAACATCACATTTGTTCCTGTACACACTGACACTGATTGCATTCTTAATCCTGTGCCCGCGGCCGCCTTCCACTGTTCTGGTGTGGTCGACTTTGTTATCACGGTCATCATCTTGTGATCCTGCATGGCCTTGGCCATGGAGAATGTGCCAACACCGTCCATGTTGCTGGCGAATATCGGAAGGAAGTCCATGACCTTGGGCGAATTACGGAAACTGAACTTGCGAGTCATCTCTACATCTTTCCTTGATGATAGTGTAGAACGTTTGGGTTGTAGTAGTACGTCTTCAAAGTTTAATTTTGGATCTGTGTTAATTCTCATAGCTTTCCTTTTCTTTTGATTCACAACGTTTAAGTTTTAGCAGTACATCTAGATGTAAGTTACAATCAATCCGCATAATTTAAATATCTCTCTTTTTTGCCTTGTCTTCTTATGTCGAGTGTATTACAATGTAGGCCACCGTCCCAGAAGTACCTGTGTCTTAGATTACAGATAATAGGTTCTATTTTATGTTTTTTAAATGTGTCAAATATTTTTTTATTATACGAATTAACAATAACATTGTGCTGATCCAGAACAAGCATATTAACATCAAATACTGATTCAGCACAATATCCAACCCATTTAGAAAGATACACATTTATAAAATTAATCAATTCATCATTATCTTCTTGATCTTTTAGGTACCATTTGTTTCCTGTTTTTTTTAACATCTTATTAATATTATTATCTCTGTTTGTAAAAGTGGTTTTTTCCCAACTTTCGTTAGGAATATATAGGTTTTCCCATCCTTCAAATATTTTTTTATGAACAAGATCCTCTCTATAATCAATTAATGAAACAATCAATCCAGGTTTTACTGGACAAAACATGCCATCCCTATGTCCCTGTGGTTTAGGCCACCAAAAAATTTTAGTATCTTTTAATTCCTTTTTTAGCCACTTTCTTTGATCATTTGTAACAGCATCAACTAAAACAGCATCACCAAATCTAACCATGCATGGTGCCTCCATGTGATTAGTTACCGGAGTCACTATGCCAGTATATGGATTGTACACATCACAGTGGTCTTTTTCATATTCATTGTATAATTTATTGTAACAATTTTTATTTTCAAATCTATAGAGCTTATTGCCGTAGACCCAATGATGATCTCTTGGATTAGTAGCGTGTGTTGGTATGCCATCTCCGTATCTAGATGTTACATCAAATTCAGGTCTTAATATTTTTTGAACTCCATAATCTTTTAATATCTTTATTAATGACTGATAATCTTCCTCTGTTTCTTCTGCTATTTTTTTTAGTGGCTCTCTTATATTTTGTATAGGTATTAAATCAAAATATTCTGGTAGATGGTGTCTTCCAACCCACACTTCTTCTAACGGATCCCATCCACACCAACTATTAATTCTCATCGCTTTCCTTTTCTTTTGATTCGCATAGTTGTTTCACGTTGTTGTAATGATCCCAGGCATCTTTCAACGCAGGATACTTGTTTCTCAAATCGTTGTCGTAGTCAAAGTTCAACTGTCCTAGGTCGCCTATGTCGTAACTCGCTGATCCAGGACCTACTTGTGTGAGTACATCTCCACCCCAAATGACATCCTTGTAATCAGAGGTATACACTTGTTCTGTTTGTTTCTTTTTTTTAGCCATATTACCTAGGAGCAAAGTCCTGTTGTAGTTTGATGTTGTCAAAGAACTCTTGTTTGGTTCCCTTGTCATCCTTGAATGCACCTTTCAGCACGGTGGTCTGTGTCAGACTTGAATGTGCCATAATGCCTCGATTTTCGCAACATCCATGTTGAGCCTGGATGTACACACCCACGTCTTCACTGCCGGTCGCTTTCATGATCTCTCTTGCTATGTTGTTGCATAATTCTTCTTGCAGTGTACCTCGTCTCGCACACCATTGGGCAATCCTTGTGTACTTGCTCAATCCAATAAGTTTCTCCGCCGCGAGTATTCCGATGTATGCGATACCGCTCACTGGTTGGTGGTGATGCGAACAAACACTTTTAAGTTCTGAACGAATTGTTAATATGCCTGTGTATGCTTCTGACATCTCTTGTGGGAACGCAGTTGCGTTAGGCATTGGATTGTAACGTCCAGCCATTAATTCATTGATGTACATTTTGGCAAGTCTTCTGCCGGTGTTAGTACTGTTGGGATCATTCTCCCTGTCGATCAGTAAACTGTCCAGCACAGATTCAAACTTGGGTGTGAGCTCTTCAATAAGTTTTTGCTTGTCACCTTCTTCTAGGTACTTGCTGACGTTGTCACCTGCCCAAAAACGACCGTTGTCCGCTTTAATTTTGTTTTTTATCATCTTTGATACGGGTTCATCCGGCATCCAGCTGTCTTTTAAAATGTCTTCGTCTATCATTATTGTATTTCCTTCTTGTGTGTCTTGTTATACCATTGTACAGCAGTTGACACCACGTTGTCAATTGAACTCTGTGTGGGCTCCCACTCTAATATTTCCTTCGCCTTGGTTGTGTCAGCGACAAGGTAAGCAGGATCTCCTGGTCTATTGTCGTGCATCTCTATATTCATCTCACCTGCATGTTTCTGCACGGTATCGATCAGTTGTTGGTTGGAAACAGGCTCACCTGATCCCAGGTTGAAAACTTCTGCCACTGTGTTCTGCGAGGCGTAGTTCAACGACTTGAGGTGTGCGTCTGCCAGG
>Ga0222686_1000456_pt1 | contig 12630 bp, 14 predicted proteins | sample AntAcemetage1159_FD_181400 | JGI IMG/M metagenome (GOLD analysis project Ga0222686, IMG submission 181400) | Saline water microbial communities from Ace Lake, Antarctica - #1159 | ecosystem: Environmental > Aquatic > Non-marine Saline and Alkaline > Saline | place: Antarctica: Ace Lake...
GGCTCCGTCATTTAGGCCCGAAGCGTTTCCTGCAGTCACGGTGCCTCCTTCTTTGCGAAAAGCAGGTCGTAGTCCAGCTAAAACTTCTGCGGTTGTGCCTTTCCTTACAAATTCATCGTGAGCAAATCGTATGGGATCTTTCTTCCGCTGAGGAATAAACACGGGTAGAATCTCCTTGTCAAGTCTTCCGTTTTCTTGGGCTCTTGCAGCCTTCTCGTGACTCCAAGCGGCAAAGCGATCTTGGTCTTCACGCGAAATTTTATGGATGTCGACTAGGTTCTCGGCGGTTTGCCCCATGGCATCCGTACCGTAAATCTCTTCCATTTCTGGGTTGATAAATCTCCATCCAAAACTGGAGTCATAGAGCTTGCTGTCCTGACCAAATGGGGTTGATGCTTTAGACATTACCCATGGACCGCGTGTCATGTGTTCCATTCCTGCCGAAATAAACACGTCACCTTCATTTGCTTTGATGGCTCTGTAAGCATGAACGATTGCGCTCATTCCCGAGGCGCAAAGTCTGTTTACCGTTTCACCGGGAACGATGAAGGGGAGGCCAGCCAAAAGGAGCGCCATTCTAGCGATGTTCCGATTGTCTTCACCTGCTTGATTGGCGCAACCCATAATTACGTCATCGATCGCCGCCCAATCCATATCAGGATGGCGATCCATGAGCCCCTTGAGAGGGTATGCTGCCAGATCATCGGCCCTCATAGTGCTCAGTGTCCCTCTGAATCGGCCTATTGGCGTTCTGATTCCATCTACGATGTATGCTTCTTTCATATTAGATTTCCCAGTCTTTTGAAGTTCTATAAACGCTACCAAAAAAGGATGCTACAACATCTTCGTCTTGATTGGTAATGCTAATTTGATAATGTGCTACTTTTTCGCCGAGGTTGGTTTCCTGCGCTTCAGCCGTTAGTATGTCTGCCAATTGTACTTGCCGAAAGTGAGCGATGGACGTCCCTGTTGATACAGACATTTTTCCATGGCCATTGCTGGCAAAGGCCAATGCGCTATCGGCAAGGCTGTAGGTTATACCACCGTGAGCAATGCCAAATCCATTCAGCATTTCGTCCTTCACCTTCATTTTGAGCTTGGCGTAGCCTTTGTCCACTACTATTACCTCAATGCCCAGCCATCGACTGAAAGCATCTTTTTTCATCATCTCCTCCACAATCCTCCAGGATGACGGCTTTTTATCGGGCATTAATTTTCAATTAGGTTTTCTGAATAGAAGGACTTTTTTTCCTTCACCATTTTCTTTAGCAATACACTCGGTCTGTAACGGTCTTCACCGTATAAATCTTGAAGCGCTTCCAATTGTTGTAAAACGACATCTATCCCCAACTCATCGGCCCATTGAAATAAGCCTTTAGGATAGTTGACTCCTCGAGTCATGGCGAGTTCGATTCCTTCTCGGGTAGAAATGTTAAGGTAAAGGGCGTCAGCAGCCTCGTTGATCAACATTACCAGAATTCGGTGAAGCACTTTTTGCCCCAGTTCCCTGTCTTCTGTTGGCTTAGGATTTTCGGCTCCATCGGTGTAGTCATAATATCCTCTTCCTGATTTACGCCCCAACCAGCCTGCTTCCATCATTCGCTTTTGAGTGAATGATGGTCTGTATCGAGGGTCGTAGAAGAATTCGGTGAAAACTGTTTCCGTAACAACATAGTTGATGTCATTTCCGATGTAATCCATTAATTCAAAAGGCCCCATTCTAAAGCCACCCAGCTCTTTTACGGCCCAATCAATGGTGGGAACATCAGCAATGCCTTCTTCTAAAATACGAAGGGCTTCACCGTAAAATGGGCGAGCCACACGGTTTACAATAAAACCAGGTGTGTCTTTCGCGATCACAGTCACTTTTCCCCATGAGTCGATCAGGTTTCTTGCCTCTACCAGTGCATCTCCTGCTGTTTGAACAGCAGGTATTATTTCTACCAACGGCATTAAAGGCGCAGGATTGAAAAAGTGAATTCCGAGAAGTCGATGAGGTTTAGTGCATGCCGACGCAATTTTGGCAATACTCAAACTTGACGTATTCGTAGCAAGTATCGTAGTGTCGTCAGCTATTAGTTCTAAGTGACTAAATAGGTTTCTTTTAGCGTCTAAGTTTTCAACAATAGCTTCAATCATTAAGTCGGCGCCAGCTAGGTCTTCGAGATTATTGCAAAACTCGATTCTTGCATGAATAGCATCAGCTTCTTTGCGCGTTAAGCGCTCTTTTTGCACTTGTCGATCGAGTATTTTTGTCAGCTTTCCCGATGCTATTTCCAGGGCTTCTCTACTGTTGTCAAATAGGCAAACATCATGGCCTGCGGTGGCGGCAACTTGGGCGATACCAGCGCCCATTGAGCCACTTCCGATTACCGCAATTTTGGAGTTTTTATCTAGTTTACTCATTTCTTATTCTCCTTTAAAATCAGGTTTTCTCTTTTCCAGAAATGCCGTTACTCCCTCATTGTAATCGTATGTGCTGCCCGCCTTCGTTTGGAGCTGTTCTTCCAAAGCAAGCTGGGAGGATAAACTATTTTGCATGGAGTAGTTCAGCGCTTTCTTTGTGAAAGCTAGCCCTTTTGTGGGCATTCCAGCTAGTTTCGACGCTATTGATTCTATGACAGAATCAAAGTCGTCATCTGGCACAGCTTTGTAGATCATCCCCATATTTTGGGCGTCTGCTGCAGAAACCTTGTCGCCTAGCATCATCAGAGCCGAAGCTCTTTGAAAACCGATAAGTCTTGGAAGAAAAAATGTTCCTCCACTATCGGGAATGAGTCCGATTTTGCTAAAAGCTTGTATGAAAGAGGCGGATTCACGGGCTATTACCACATCGCAAGCTAGGGCTATGTTTGCTCCAGCACCTGCTGCAACGCCATTTACCGCAGCAATCACGGGCTTATCGAGGTTTCTGATCTTCTCAATGATTGGGTTGTAGTGGTCGCGAACAATGCTACTCAGAAGAGGCCCTTCTGGGTCGGTAACTTCCTGCAGATCTTGGCCTGCACAAAACGCTTTTCCTATTCCTTGAATTACCACTGCTCGCACCGCTTTATCAGCTTGACAATCATCAAGAGCAGCGTGCAATGCATAAGACATTTCCTTGTTAAAACTGTTGAATACTTTGGGTCGATTAAGCCTGAGAAAAGTAATCCCCCCTTGCTTTTCGATTAGAATTGATTCCATGCTGTTCGTTGAATTGATTGAACGAAGTTAAGCGAAAAGATAGAGCCTACAAGACAGTTGAGTCGTGCCGAAGTCCTGATGTTCCGTGAAGGAATTGTGGGCAACTTCTTATTTGTTTTTGTAGCTTTCGACGAAATACATTTAAAACTTTAACTACTATGAAATTTCGTTTTACGCTATTTGCCTTTCTCTTAACCTCTTTAGCCTTTTGCCAAGACATAGAAGGACGTTGGGTGAATTCAAGTTTTTCAGGCGATGAAAATTTGGCCTACGAATTTCTAGAAGATGAAATTGTTAAGATGTATTACGCAGGCAAGGAAATAAATACAAAAAAACCTGTCGTATATGATCTCAAGGAAAAGGGAGACTTTTTTGTGATGACCATGCAGTACACCAATGCTATTAATGGATTTAGCGCCAATGTTTTCGGTCTAGTCAAAATTATCAGCAAGAATCAAATGAAAATGGAGTTTTGGGATAAAAATAAATTACCCGAAGAGCTGGAATTCAGCACCGAATCATTGATTTATACGAGAGAGTAATCACTTTAAGGGCTTCATCGAATGAGAAGATCCTATTAAAATTGGAGATTTCCTTAGGGAAATTCGAAGGAAAGGCAGCTCTTGGTTAAATACAGCCAAACTTTTGAAGAGGCGGTTAAAGCGGCCACGACGGGCTGAGCTCCTTGGTAGATCACTCCTGCTGATGACAAATGGAAGATGACAGGAGTCGTGTCTTCGATCATGGTAGAAAATATTCTCGGTTTGGATATCCCTCAAGTAATTGATAACTATTAAGATTGATTGAAGTTTAAAATAGAGAAAGAGAACTAACCCTCTCTTTTTAATATTTCATTTCTTTATCCTCACTTAACCAAATCATTGCTCGATGAAAACCCCTATTTATTTTTTCCTGTTCGCGATTACACTCTTATTTCACTCTTGTGGAACGGGAGAATCAGTAGATTCTGCTCAGGTTAGCGATAGCAATGCAACAGAAGCGCCTCAGATAGATGATGGTCACAACAGCGAGGGTTCATTGGATTGGATGGGCACGTATGCGGGTATTCTTCCCTGCAGCGATTGCGAAGAACTCCAAGCTGAAGTAACTCTGAGAGAAAATGGGCGCTTCTCCCGCAAATTGATCTACAAAGGAAAATCGAAGACTCCACTGCTTAGCATGGGAATGTTCGAGTGGAACGAGGCAGGTTCTGAAGTTACCCTAAAGAGCTTCAAAGGAAACAACCAAGTCTTCAAAATGGGAGAGAACCGACTCATTTATCAACTTTCCGAGGGAGGCTCAGGAGAGTTCTTTCTATCGAAAGTTCAAGTAACTCAAGAAGATGCAGTTTAGCTCTAAACGCTGTTTCATTTAGATTACCGATCTTCCTATCCCAGAACCGAGAATGTTATTTGCTTCAGGGCTTTTCAGCCAATCGTGAAGAATGCCAGAATAGATTTCTCTGAAATCGGTAGTGTAAATCAAATCACCTTGATCCAGATTTTCGAGCGAAGGCATTTCGCCTCTTAGACCTGGTTTTTTCAATCCACCACTGAGTAGTATGAGGTTTCCTGCGGTGCCGTGATCGGTTCCACCACCTGCATTTTGAGACACCCTGCGTCCGAATTCGCTGAAGACCATTACCAACGTATCATCCCAAAGGTTTGCCTGTTGCAAGTCATTCCTAAATGCGGTTAAGGAATTCCCAACATTCTTGAGCAATCGTTCCTGCGTGCCTCTTTGATTGGCATGTGTGTCAAATCCCGAGATGGAAGTATAGAAGACCCTCGTTTCAGCACCGGACTTGATAAGATTGGAAACGATGCGAAGATCAGCACCTAATACATTCGACGGATAATCGCTCTCTTTTAAATCCGTTTTGATCAAACTCGTTAGGTAATCGGCACCTTCAGTAACGCGAGTCGCCGTTTGGTAGAGGTAGGAAGCCATGTCATGATCGTGTTCCTTGCTATGTGCTATTGCTTGCAAAAGACGATCATCCTTGATCCGTTTGATTCCATTCAGGTTGGCTATCGCCAATGATTTTCCCTCGGAGGCCTTCATTGCTAAACTCAAGCTTTCGTTGATTTCCAGTGATGGAAAGTCACTTTGGCTCTTTTCAGACCAACGTCCAAGCCAACCTTGATCAGAATATGATTTCCCATCCGTGGCTGTGTGCCATATGTCCATACTTCGAAAATGCGACCGATTTGGTTCGGGATATCCGACCCCTTGGAAAATAGCCATCTCTCCTTCATCGAAAAAACTCTTCAGAGAAATCAATGATGGATGTAGACCTATTTCATCAGTTAATTGAGCCACACCGGCAGGGCTTATAGACAACTTGGGTCTACTCTTGTAGTAGATGTCATTTCTGAATGGAACCAATGTATTGAGCCAGTCATTTCCGCCTGAAAGCTGCACTACCACCAAGCGTTTCCCCATAAAGGATGAAGGAGTCGAAAACTTGAATAGGTTAGGAATCATCGTTGCGGTGCCTGCTATCCCGGTTGTCTTTAAGAAATCTCTTCTGTTTTGCATGGCTACTTGAGTTGGTATTCGGGTAAGGATGCAATAAGAGCCAGAGCACCTTTGGTTCCTTGAGAATTGAGAAGTTTAATTTCCTCGATCATTTCGTTTTGCGCGAGGACCGTTTCGGGGATCAACCAATTGGTTATTTGGGTGGTTTGATCGGCGTATGCCAAATGCCCAAATGCGTTTTCAATATCTGAGATATTCGGCTCCACTTGTAGCCCTTTTTTAAACCGTTTCGAGAGATTTTCAGTTAGGTCTTCCCCTTGAGCAAATGACTTATTCGTTTTCAATTCGTAATCATTTTTCAGCAAAATAGCCCTGGCAAGCGAAAGCCTAGTAGGCAGGGTAGAGGCATCAATCCAGCCTTTTCCAGCAGGCCATCCTGCCACGTTTGGCGGCTGAAAGAGTATTTGACCTAAACTCTTTTGAATGGCTATTCGATAGAAATTGTTCTCTGCACTGAGGCGAAAGTCTCTCTCTAGGCGAACCAATAGTTCAACTGGAGATAGAATATCTTGTCCAATGATTTCTTCTGACCAGAATTCTTTCGAATTTACAATGGCTAGCAGAACAGGGGCTATTTCATAGTCTCCCTCGTAAAAGGTTTTCGTCAAATTTGACTGTAGTTTTTCACTGGGTGGTTTTCCTAAAAAATAACGGGCAATTTTTCCTGAGACATATTCTGCTGCATCCTCCTCTTCAAGTATTCTCTCAATGATTTCTTCACCACTCCAGTTTTTTGTTTCACCAAAGAACGTTTTCGTTCCTGAGTCATGTTGTCGTTCGTTCAGCTTGAAACTTTTATCGGCTCCTACAGCCCAGCCAGTGAATGCCCGCGCCGACTCCTTGATGTCTTCCTCGGTGTACTTTCCGATTCCTAAGGTGAATAACTCCATTACCTCTCGAGCAAAGTTTTCGTTGGCTTGTCCTTTGCGGTTTTGCTGGTTGTTCAAGTAGAGCAGCATGGCGGGTTCTTTTGCTACTCCGTGCAACAGACTTCTGAAATTCCCCAATGCCTGATTCCTTAGCAACTCCAGGTACGAAGCCGCCATGTGAGAGGTCTTTGGCTTACACGCAAAATGATCGTGCCAGAATAGGCTCATCTTTTCTCGAAGTGGATTAGAGGTACTAGCCATCTCGGCAACCCACTCGCCATTGATCTCGATCACCACCTTGCGGTCATCCTTAGCCATGGCTTTCCGATCGGACTTTTCCATTTCCGCCATTTCTTTGAAGCGAAGTGGAGCAGTGTTTTTTGATATTTTTAGCGGACGGTAGTCACTTACTGAAACCTGCTTATTCAGATGGGCTGAAGCATCAAAGGAATTCGACTTTGTGAAAATGAGATAGTCCTCGAGACTCAATCCGAAACCGAAGCGAGAGTGATAATGCTTAATGTTCTGTAGTGAAGTCATGTTGTTCAGGAGATTAAGACCTGCATTTCTGAGAATGGTTTAAAACCAATTTACAAGAATTGCTCCATGAAATGTTTTACACAAACTGCAACGAAAGCGACTGAAAGTTGTTATAGGGAAAATAAATTGTGCGAGTTCAACGAATAATTGATCGAGTTTTCGGAATTCTTCTCTCCGAGGAAACCAAAAAGAAAAGTGAGACGGTGATCATCACCATCGCTATTGTCTGCTTTTTTATTCACCTCATTGGGATTTATCTGAAGAAGTTTGGGTGGATGAGTATAGAGGCCCATCCCGAGCTATTTTCGAGCCCTATTGCCGCTATATACACTCCTTTTTCATTTATCCTTTTGTATGAGGCGTATCTATTGGTTTACTACTTGCCCAAGTCCACGACATTCTACATTGCGAAGCAGTACGAGATCATTACCCTAATTGTGATTCGAAGAATATTCAAAGATTTATCGAATCTAGAATTCACTGAAGATTGGTTTAACGTGAGCTATGACCTTCAGTTTACTTATGATCTTATTGCAACGATTTTTCTCTTTTTCCTCATTTACCTCTTTTATCGGCTCAATTCTCAAAAAACGATACAGAGGAGCAGCACCGAAAAAAGAGCTGAAACAGAGAAATTCATTTTGAGGAAAAAAATAATTTCCATCTTCTTAGTCCCCATCTTCCTTGTTTTGGCCATTTATAGCGTATTCAATTGGGTATACATAAGTTTCACTCTTTCGGAAATGGTGGACAGCATAAGGGATGTAAATGAAATTTTCTTCGATGAGTTTTTTGGGATTCTCATACTCACCGATGTGCTCTTGCTTCTACTCTCTTTTTTCTACGTCGATCGATTTAGCTTAGTGATTAGAAACTCGGGGTTTGTGATCTCTACCATCCTTATTAAGCTCTCATTCGGGACAGAAGGAATTCTCAATTCAGTGCTTATTGTCGTTGCGGTGCTCTTTGGAGTTTTGGTGTTGTGGGCTCAGAACCTATATGCTAAGATTGAGCCGCAAGGAGATTTTTAATAGCACAAACTAAGCTTATCCAATCAACACCTTTAATTGCTGCTGTGCCTCTTTGTTTTGGGCTCATAGCTACTACGCCAAAATTGAGGCGCAAGGAGATTATTCATAAGATGATTTAAGCTTATCGATTCAGCGCTCATTGTCGGTGTTCTACTTTGGGTTGTCGGCTCAAAGTCGATGGCTAAGATAGAGCTGTAAGGAGGTTGCTAATATGACGGATTAAGATTGCTGAACATGTTTAAATGAAAAAGAGTCTGTTGAAACAACAGACTCTTTTTCGTTTAAAATAGATATATTCTGATTGAAGCGCTCAGTGTTAAGCTACAACGGGATCAATTCTGCCCAAATCTTTTAGCATCTTAAAGTGGCTTTTCACTGCTGCTAAAAGGGTGTCTTGCATGTGGTAAGGAATATTAAACTCTGCCGCCGTTTCTTGAACGATCTTGGAAAGCTTTGGGTAATGGATATGGCAGATATTCGGGAACAAGTGATGTTCGATTTGGAAATTTAGACCTCCAGTAAACCAGCCAACGATTTTGCTTTTTGGAGCAAAGTTGCACGTGGTCAAGAGCTGGTGAACCGACCAATTTTGTTTGATCTCTTCTCCCTCAGCTACTACGAACTCAGAGCTCGGAACAACGTGAGCCAATTGGAATGTGATGCTAAGAGCTACGCCCGCTACAGTATGCATGGTGAGAAACATAAGGATGGTCAACCAAGCTGGAATATTTACCAGGAGTAAAGGAAGAACAAGGAATACTGAAAAGTATAGAATCTTACCGAAAATAATTTTTGCTAGTCTTCCATTGTATTCTCCCTTCGATGTTACAAAACCTTTCTTTTTGTACTGGGCCAGTTTCATAAAGTCTTTTCCAGTAGCCCAAAAGAATGTGCTGACCGCGTAAAAGAAAACAGCATAAAGATGCTGGTATTTGTGGTACCAGTATAGCGGCTGATTAGGGGAGAAGCGCAGTAGATATTTCACCTCAATGTCTTCATCACCATTTTCCACATTGGTATAAGTATGGTGAAGTACATTGTGTTGTATTTTCCACATTCTAGCATCGGCGCCCAGTGCGACTGATGAAAATCCGAAAAGACGGTTTATTGGTTTTTTGCCAGACATGGCACCATGCAACGCATCATGCATTACTGAAGTACCCATGAATGCTTTACCTACACCCATCACAATCCAAAGAGCCCAAAGCACAGCTAATGACTCAAAACCAGCCAAAATAATAGCAATGAAAGGTCCGAAATAAAGAAGTAAAGCTGAAACTGTTTTCAACTTCATTTTCGCGTTTCCGCTTCTTTCTAAGTGGTTGTCGCTAAAATAAGCATTCACCCTCTTTCTCAATTCTACTGAGAAATCCTTGTTAATTTGTCTTGAAAACTTGTATCGCTTTATCATAATTGTTGTATTGCCTTCTACACTCTATCTTCCTTAATTAGCGCAAAAATGAGAATAATTGATAGTACCTCTTTAGAATAAGCATTTTTTTCTCAACACTTTTAATTGGCAAAGGTACATTTAATAGGTGGTCTTGCATTTAATTCGCTTTTTATCAATTGACTAGAGGAGTAGTTTGCAGGATGTTAAAACTTGTTTGATTTCACATAGTCACTCTTCAAAAGCAGAACATCGAGATGGGAATAAAGTTTTGGGAAGTCTCATTAAACCCTCGGCCATAATTCTGGTCAAAGAGCAAAATTGTCAATATGAGAAAAGACTATCTATCGTTGATCCTTCTGTTGGGATTGATCTCCATCGCCGCCACCATTGATATTGACAATCTTTTTCTTTACAGTGAATTGGAAGTTCCCAATTATATCGACGCAGATAACACACCAGAGGGAAATCCTATTACAGATGAGGGTGCGACACTAGGAAGAGTGCTTTTTTACGATAAGCAGCTTTCGCTGGATGGAACCATTTCTTGTTCGAGTTGTCACCATCAAGAATTCGCGTTCGGCGATACGGCCACTCAAAGTATAGGTATGAATGGCAATACGGGCCGACATTCCATGCGGTTGGTAAATGCTCGTTTTTCTGACGAGTCTAGATTCTTTTGGGATGAAAGGGCAGCCACTTTAGAAGATCAGGTCACTATGCCGATTCAAGACCATATTGAAATGGGCTTCAGTGGTGAGGATGGAGATCCAGATTTTGACTCCTTAACCACTAGATTATCGGAACTAGATTATTACCAAGTCCTATTTCCACTTGCCTTTGAAACCCCTGAGATCACAGAGGAAAAAGTTCAATTGGCCTTGGCTCAATTTATTCGGAGTATTCAGTCTTTTGATACCTCATTTGACGAGGGTTTAGCTCAAGTCAATAATATCAATAATCCTTTTCCAAACTTCTCCAACCAAGAAAACTTGGGCAAGCAGCTTTACCTTTTGCCGCCACCTGATGGTGGCGCAGGGTGTGCGGGGTGTCATTCTCCCCCTGAGTTTAGTATTGATCCCTTGTCTCTAAACAATGGAGTTATTGGTGTGGCAGGTGCAGAAGGGACGGACCTCACCAATACTAAAGCTCCTTCTTTGAGGGAACTCATCAATCCCAATGGTGTGGAAAACGGACCATTTATGCACGATGGCAGCTTGCTTAGCTTGGCAGAAGTTATTGACCACTATAATCTGATTCCGCCAAACCCTCAGAATACCAACCTTGATATTCGACTGCAAGGGCCGCCTTTAAATTTGAACAATGCAGAAAAGGCATCATTGGAAGCCTTTCTTATTACCCTATCGGGAATCGAAGTTTACACCGCCGAGCAATGGTCTGATCCTTTTGATGAAAACGGAAACTTAGAGCTGATAGGTGGAACGACCAATGTTGAAGGCACAATTGATAGTGATTCTAAAACCGAGGTATACCCAAATCCTTTTCAAGACTATTTTATCATCGAGTCTGATTTGGAGAGATTTCAAGTGGAGTTCTACAACTTAAACGGCGCTATGGTAAAGCGGGTGATGGCTTCTTCTGGGGAAAGAGTCAACTCGGCTGATCTGCCTAATGGGGTGTATCTTCTTAGAGTTAGTTCGACCAACGCGAAAGTCCAAACCGTTAAAGTGATGAAGTACTAGAATTCCGATAACTGGGAGGGAAGTTAGACCTTGACAAGTAAGGCTTGATTAGAGGCTTTCCAATTCGTGCATGTAGTCTGCCTGAATATCTTCATGCAATGAGGCTAAGGCCTTTTGTATTTTGACTTTCTGCCGTTCGTACATATTGGTCAGCACAGCACTCTTGTCGATGGCTATACCCGAATCATTTATAGACTGGCAGAAATAAAGGAGTACTTCCACCTCTGTCTGCTTATTTCCAGAGTACCGAATATTCTTGTTTAGTTGCCTGAGAATCTTCTGAAGTCCTTTCTTGGCATAGTAGAGATGGTTGGTATTTACTTCCGCCATTAGTTCATCAATGTCATATTTTACCGTTTCCACATAGGCTGATTCATGGTGTGCTTCAAAAAGCAAGTAGGTAAGAAGTTCCTTGTTGTCTTTTTTAAATCGACCGAGCCGTAGGCACAATTCAGCCAATTCTTTTGGATCACGGTTCTTTAACTCTCGTCTGATTTCTGCTAGGGAAGCTGGTTTCATTTAAAGGCGGTTAAGCATTTGCAATTTAGTATTTTGAGGTCTGTTTTCATCTCTCTTCTTCCCATTGACCGCAGTCAACTCCTGGAGTCTTATAACTACTCGAACATTGCTATCGAACTTTTTATAACAAACTCTCGATTGCATTGTCAGATTCCAAATAGTGTCAGCTCCTGATCTAAGGCATCGGAACCCTGCGTAAGGATAAGAATAATTCAATCTTTCTAATTATCTCATCCTAACTCGTATTTCAGGGTCTTGCCTTCTAGAATAAAGAAAGCAGTGAAGAATTGGGATTCTGATTTACTTTCTCTGGTCAAGTCTACAATTATACCCTTAAATTCAATGGCCCTCTAAGGCCTCTTCTATGCCCACAAGAGTATACTGGAACCATTACAGTAGTTCGCTAATTGATTACACAAACCAATATCAAGCGACTGTTTATATTCCTTGCCCTTTTCCTATCCATAAATCTCTTGGGAGTGTCATTCACGCTGAGGAATATTTCTTTCAAATCCATTCCTTTCAAAATTCGTGGTGTGATGAATCCCAGTCTGTCACCCATGTCGAATAGCCGTGTAAACATAAAAGTAGGTCAAGAAGTCTTCTGTAAAATTGACGGTAAGAAAGTATTGCTCCTTACGGTAACAGAAGATCTAAGGGATCAGACTTTAAAAGTGGATGAACTCATTCGCGAAAAGAGTTGGAAGCTGCTAAGAGTAAAAAGTAGTTTTGACAGGTCTTCTGAATCATGAATACACACTTTCAAGAAGTTACCTTTCACCTTTTACATTAGGTTCACTATTGCCGCTCTACCCTTGGATGAAACGATATCAGGCAGTTTCTTTAGAAAA